>Ga0209671_1002129_pt1 | contig 17734 bp, 11 predicted proteins | sample WorMetHERISLAND2_2_FD_187401 | JGI IMG/M metagenome (GOLD analysis project Ga0209671, IMG submission 187401) | Marine gutless worms symbiont microbial communities from Max Planck institute for Marine Microbiology, Germany - Olavius geniculatus... | ecosystem: Host-associated > Annelida >...
CATACGACGACGGTGAGCATGCAGCGTTGAGAGGTCATGTTTAATTCACTGGCGCTAATTATCGACGAACTGATGCGGGTGACGGATGCAAACGACGGATGATGGATCAGACAGCGGCGAACGATGACAACGATGACGTAACGACGACGACAGATATGACGAGAGATACGGCGACAAGTTGCAGCAGCTGGCGAGATTGTTGCGAGCGAGTTGACGAGGACAGGGGACCGTCGTTGCAGCCGTCCCAGTCGCACGTCCAGACACACGACTTGGCCGGCTGCTGAGACTGATGATCTTTACCGGAGGCTGCAGTGTCTAGCTGCGACTGCGAAGCACCTTCGTTCGTCTTGCAACTCTCGCCTCCGTCCAGCTTCAGTGACGTACAGTCACGCACGTAACGCAGGATACTCCCTATCACACGCGTATCAGCATCATCATCATTAGGTCTATAGGCCTGGTTTGACAAACGCAACGCCGTAACAATCACATACATGAGAACGCATTAAAACTTTAAAACAACTGAAAACATTATGTTAAAAAGCTTCGCTTCAAGTGTCAGTAAGATGCGTAGTAACTTAATAAGTTGATAACAGTCTTTGTACAGCATTATTATAAGAAAATCTCTATCACACAGATGCGTCGTTTTAGAAGTTATTTTTTTCTCGTCGCCGTCATTATTTATTTATTATGACAGCAAAAGTTTCAAAATAAACATAGCATTCGTTACTTTATTTAAACATATCTGTTTCCTTGTACCGTTAATACGCTATGTCGGTATTTAATGTTGGCTTTGTAGCTCATTTTTACTCCTCGCGCGCTACGTTCCTAACGTAGCGAAGAGAAGTATATAAGATCAGTGTAATATTGAGGACCGACCGATTAACGACCGACCTCTGTTCCTGGAAGAGCCTGCTTGGAAGAACTTCAAACGGCCATATCTCCATAACGGTGCTAGATAGACGCATGGTCAATATGGACAAGACCATGCGTCTATCTAGCACCGTTATGGAGGTATGGCGTCTCAAAGATAATGGGGTCACGAGTTTTTTGCGGTGTGAAAAGAAAGGAACTAAAAAGCAGTTAAAAGAATACAGGAAAAAATAATGCGCGCGAGGAGTACATTAGATTGGTCACAATCTAAAATATTTCTTGTTTATATTAAATAACGTCTCAAAGGCTTTTGCAGACCTTAAACAGGTATAGACTGTGTTGAAAATTTCATTTTGGTTGTCTGTAAGTATAACTGTACAAATTCAGGCGCAAAATAACTACACAAAACAAAACTAAGCGAAGTTAAATATTAAATGAAATAATGAAAAAATGCTCTAGTTTCTGAGATCTGCGTGACGTAACAGAAAATTATTATCTAATAAATCGATTAGGCCTACTCGTTTTCAGAACACGGCATTCGTTTAGACTACTGCCAGATTCTATGACAACTGAAAACAACAGGCTTACTACGACGTGTGTTTGTGTAAGCTTGAATTCCTTTGCTTTTTCCGGCGTTCCTGATTTATTTCGCAATTTATTTCGAAAATCGGAAATGTCAGACTGAAGCCAAAGCGTAGTGTCCAATATAAATTGCACCTCGCGCTAAGATTCGTCGTTTGTTACGTAGACGTTTTAGTTAACTGCTGCCGACGGACAGCGCAACGACCGCTGTTGCATTGCAAAATACACATCGTGTAGGCCTATAGGCTTACAGACTGACGACAATGATGATAGGGTTCAGAACGAAAACGAAAATATGAAATGAGCTCAAGATCTTCTTCAAGGTCACTGTCTGTAACTAATCTATAACTAAGAAAAAATGACATCGTTTATTTAGTCCAATAGCCTTAAACCCCAAATTCCACCACTTCGCTTTGTTTCCAGTCCACTTGTTGGACTGTATGCCTAAACAGTACAATCAGCTGTGTTTTATTTTGCATGTTGCAGATCTGCCGCAAACTTTTGCTTTGTTGGTGATTTGTTGCACAGCTTGTACATGTCGAAATCACTACATAGTACCTGCTCAGCGGCAGCGTGATATGCTGAATTGCATGAAAGCGACGTCGACAACAGACCTACGCTGGCGCATAGACCGTGACGCCAAGCGTGACCGGTGGTATATAGCCACCAAAGCAGCCTACAAGAAAAAACGCTTTCGTAAAATTATTACTACTTCTGGCAAACCAGTTAACCTACGAGTGTGAGTACATGTGGTTGTCACCGCATGCCGATCTGTACGCGTAAATCAGAGTTAGGTCTTAACTTACGTCGACGCCTGGATCGAGAGGTTACAGGTTAGCACTTGCCGGAAACTATCTGTCGCTATGCATTATGCATAATAAATTCCGCCTGCAGATTAGACGTACGGCGGCTCGCAATATCATGGCGTCCGATCGACTCTGATTCCGCTTGTAATTTCCTATCTATAGATGGCTACTGGTGTTGAATACAATTACCGAGCATAGCAGTGAAGGCGCCACGATCAATTGTGTCTGCGTATAAACCACGGACATCAAAATTAACGACGCAATAAAGCTTATAGGTCTGTAGGAGTTCCCGGCAGGGAGCGGCTACTGGAAGAAACTAAGGCATACTCTCGGCTCGGCTTACTAAAGACGCTTTGAGAATCTGTAGAAAATGAGCCTGTTCTGTTCTGCGCCATACAGTTTTATTTTTATAAGCTTACTGTATAGATTAATTCTATACATTCATTCATTCTATACAGTGTGTATGCAATAATATTGTACTACCAATTTTTACGCGCGAAAGCAGCTACTGCTTTCAGCGCGTCTTAGCCATTGCAATTCTGTCTGTCTGTCCGTCCGTCTGTCCGTCTGTCCGTCTGTCCGTCCGTCACAAGGTGGATCAGTCAAAAACGGTGCAAGCTAGGATCACCAAATCTTCACCGTCGGCTGCCTGGAAGACTCTAGTTTCAGGAACCGTAAAACTTTTTTTATAAATTCAAAGGCGGTCACCCCAAACGAAGACGAGAAATGAAAGGGGGGTGGGCAAAATTTGCGATTTTTGGCCAATAAGTCGCTGTATCTCAGTAACGGTGCGAGATAGGGCCTAGGTTACTATTAATCACTAATAAGAAGTCGTACACTAACTATCGATTGGCGCCGAATTCAATGACCTTGGATGACTTTGAACGCCAAAATAGAGGGTTTTATGGATTTTTTTGTCGATTTCGGACTGTGACACAAGTCTATATCATTCACAAGATGGCGCCACAGAACTATCGATATGCGATCCAGATAGAGAATTTGGTATTTGTAGGCCTATATTAACTTAGCGTGCATGAACATCCCATTTTTCAGCTAAACTACTGAACCGGAACTGCTATAGGCCTTCGCGCGTCTCGTGAACATTAGCTCAAATTTCTTGTTTATTATTTCTTACACTGTTCTAGGTTGCACGATTTTCTACCTAAATTCGTTAATAGCCATGCAACTAGCAGAAAACATTGGAATCCATCTACATTAAGCGGCCGGTTTGCCCAAATTTTGTCCGAGTTTGTTCTTTTAAATAAGACTATTCACGTAAGCTATCTCTGTAGTAAAATATGGAAAAGGTGTCATGTCAGTGTCATGCGGTGCAGAGACACAACAACGTGGTTACCATACGCGTTACAGAGCTACTCAGATGTATTTGCCTACTGATGTCATCTGCGACGCAGTTCTTTTATGCCAAATTTTGTATCAGTCGTTTACATTTAGGAACAAGGCGCTAAAAAGTTAAACCTATAAATCTTCGTATCTGCAGCATACGTGACACTGGTATAGATACCAATAATGATCAAGAAAAACCGAAATAAATAAACTATAAACTTAACTCAAATGCTATCACAAATAATAAATGACTTTTTTCGTTAATAAACAACTAGAAATAGTAGGCTTATAAAAGTCATGATTGTCAGTCTGTCACATATCACGTATATGCATCCATTAAAACATTTTTATGACCTTCATAACTTGAGTAATTCCGTTTTCGTCACAAAATCAGCAGGACTATTTTTATAAAATAACTGATGTAGGCCTAGACGTCATTGATAAACACTGTTTACTAACAGAAATTTATACATGTCTGGTCCCTGTGTCCTTGATTGCTTGGTAAAGGTTATTTAAGTCAGCATTAGCTACACGGAAAAGTTTATAAGCAAACGAAATATATGAATCGCATACATACAGTCTTGGACAATGACTTTGAGGTGCGACCGTAATTTATTTGTCCAGACGTTCGTTAGATTATTAATAGTGTAAGAACATTTCCGAATGACACGCAATGCCTGACAGTGTCTCATTGGTGTAGGCTACTCTATTTTACACCTTACAGTTTCCGGTAGTCGGACTGCTAACGTACCGGTACGTCGGTGCTGATAAAATATTAACACGAACTTGGTTATAATTCGATTATTTGCTAGCTACCATAGTTCCCGTTATTATCCGTAACATGCAGGATAGATCTCGAGAAAAAGGCTACAGTATAGCTTGCAGTTTCTGTACAAACACCTATAGTGACTGTCGCGCTGGTGCTTTGATATGCAGCACCATTAAAATGCAGATTTCGGTCCAGTTGGACCCACGGCAGTCGATACATTCTGATGCGTGTCTGACAGACGAACAGCGAATGTCTCCGAGCTGCTTGAAGATTCATTAGCGTGCGGCTGAAAGACGATGTGACAGACGGACCGTAGAATGCCGATTGGAATAGAACGAAGTTTTTTTTCGGTTTGTTTCGGTGTATGCCTAATGCTAGTGCATGGTTAAAGCCCAAGTTTCATTGCTTCGATCTGCTGTAGACTTACTGTACAACAAGTTGTGCAAATTGCTGTACAACATCATGACACGTCAGGTTGTTGTGGATTTTCTGTAGGCCTTCGATTTTCTAATGACCTGGTTGCCGTGGATTTGCTGCAGATATTTGATTTGTTGCAAACTTGTTGCAAACTTGTTGCAAACAAATCTGCAACAAGTCAAAGTGAATTAAGTTTGGGGCTTAACGCGGCGGTCTTGATCAAAAGTTGCTCTACGTCGGGCCCAGTACTAGTTGGATGGGTGGCTGTCAGCGGACAGGTGAACCATATCCGTGAATAACCAATCAGCCACGTCAATTAAACTTTATCTCTGCGTATAGGTAAATCAATTGCCGGCCTACCTGGCTGGGGTTAAAGCGGAGCACGTTCAGCCGTGTCAAGTGGCTGGTTACAGTAACTCTGTGTGATTCTGTCATATGGCAGGTGACGCTTCGTAGCTCTGAGATGGAAATCCACGAAGAGCTACACCCACCTGAAATAGATTCAGCCACTTATTTTAAAAGCTTTTTGTACGTATTTCATGGCGGTGTGTGGATAATGCGAAGCAGTCGAGATTCGAGAACGATCGTGCGCGAGGAAAAAATCTCGTGCGCCCGTTTGCCGTATTCATCGCAATTTTTTGCACAATAAGTAGCAAATCGTTTTGCAGTTTCAGAGATACCGAAGTGTCCCAAATAGGGCGTCAAACCCACACAGCGAAAGGTTTGCGACTTGCCCGCGTTGTCAGACTGCAAGGTTTCCGCGATCAAACCGTCATTTTCGCTGATACTTGACTGACGATGTCATTAACCAGCTTTGCCGGTATGACAGCACTTTACGACCAATATCCGTACAGACGAATGAACACCAATAGAGAACACCTCATAACCGCAGCGTGTTATAGCGCTATGATATAGGCCTAACGCCTGATTGACTTTTCATCCACTGCTGCTGTAGTGAATCATCACCGCGTGGCCAGCCAGAGCCGTCCTAGCCTATTTAGGCCTATTATGACGACCGTGGTAACACTATTGTTATTGTACCACCTACAATCAAGGATAACTATACAATATATTATTTTTTGAACATTTAAGAAAACGTAGCAATAATTATTATAACATCAATCACACGCGAAAATGAATCAAATGCTTAATGAATCAGCTGCCAGACTGAAAAGCAGTAAAACGCAATCACTTGTCATGTTTGCAGCCGCAGTGCGTTACGGATGATCTGCATTAAAGACTGGTTCACACGAGTCGTGTTCAAGGCCCGTGTCCACGGCTCAAGGTTTAAGTGTTGTAGCTAATGGGTCGTCTTTCAGCCCTATGTGGCAAGTGGTCGCGGTGATATCAAATGGGCGCGGAGACTGATGATGCGGCTACCAAGATGGCGACGCTTCTTCGCTGCTCTGCTCGTGACGTCATCGCTTCTCGTCGCCATCAGACAGTTACGTCATCATGACCTAGTCGAGGTCGAGGCCAACGATATGTATCTAGATCAGTGGGTCAAGACGGATAGCTTGTCTTTGTCAACTGTTGTGACGTCACCGAAGTCTTGTGGCCAATCGGAGTAAGACTGCAGCAAGTGCTTTTTGTCTAATGCAATTCTGCCTGTTTTTTTTCGGTTGTCGGTTCCAAAACTAACTGGGCAGGCCTATTACAATGCTGTAGTGAATCTCTCTGTGTCACAAAAGACTGCACTCCAGTATTCACAGTTACACGCTACCGTACTAACGGGTCGCATTACGGGTCTTGCCTGTTCCCTTTCTTTGTCCGTCTGTCCCGTATGGGTTCCTCAAAGAGTGTATGAATTGGTACGATAAACGTTCCTCAGGACAGAGCTTAGAAGTAACTGGTGTGCCAACTTTTAGCTGAAAAAGTCAAAAGTCAAAGTCATTGGACGTTAAACCTCCAGAAATAACGCATATGTCGCGTATATGTTTATCGTTTACTTACGGCTGGCAGATCGCGCGCTAGCCCGCTGGCACTCACTGCACACAGTGCAGTGGGCGCTGATGGCCGCATAAACATAACTTACGAGGTCGGCACGTGGCGCGGCGACATTTTTGCTCATTCAGATTTAGAGTTATTTTTCTCACTAGAGCTACATGTAGTGGCTCTGCGAAAGACCGCCTACGTGGACAAAAAAGCAACGAGGCCGCTTTCGCGAGATTAAATTCATCGTGTACCTTATGGTAGCCTACATTAGTGCAAAGTGCTAGAGTTCGTTCTAAAACTAGAGAACATTCATCTTAATCTATGGTCAACCGCATATCGCAATTGGCATATTGCAAAATAGATTAACTTTTAAAAAACTAAAAATACAAGAAATTTGAGCTAATGCTCACGAAACGCGCGAAAGCCTATAGCAGTTCCGGTTCAGTAGTTTAGCTGAAAATTTGGGTGTTCACGCTACGTTAATATACAAATACCCAATTTTCTATCTGGATCGCATAACGATAGTTTCGCGGCGCCACCTTGTGAATGATATAGACTTGTGTCGCAGACCGAAATTGCCAAAAAATCCATAAAACCCTTTATTTTGGCGTTCAAGGTCATCCAAGGTTATTGAATTCGGTGGCAATCGAGAGATAGTGTACGACTTCCTATTAGCGATTAATAGTAACCTAGGCCCTATCTCGCACCGTTACTGAGATACAGCGACTTATTGGCCAAAAATCACAAATTTTGCCCACTCCCTCTTATTTAACATTTTCGTTCGGGGTGACTCCCTTTGAATTTGTAAAAAAGTTTTACGGTTCCTGAAACTAGAGTCATCCAAGCAGACTATGGTAAAGGTTTTTGACTGATCCACCCGTGTGTCAGACGGACAGACGGACGAACAGACAGACAGAATTGCGATGGCTAAGACTCGCTGAAAGCAGTAGCTGCTTTCGCGCGTAAAAACCGATTAGCAGAAGAATCGGAAAATTAGCCATTTTCCCACGGTTGGAAGTGCTACATTCATGACTTTTTTCGAACCGAAATTTTTACTAATTATCAGTATTTTACAAGGTAGTGCTAAAATGAATATTATAAATCATTGCAAACTTTCAAAAAAGTGATGCCAAGAAATCGAACAAGAGCATGATGTTTCCATTTTCAGCCCACACAGACGCGACGTACGACATTTCCGTGCCTATTCAAAGATGGTTGATCAAATCCTTGCCGTTCGTTCATGCTTCGATGCCATAGCGAACATCTGCATAATTGTGTTTTCCTGGCACGCCGACAAACGGTCGCCTCTTGCATTTAGATCACTCCCGTAAGTATTCCGCGCAGCAGCTGGACCGACAGCCAATGCCTCCAGGTCGCCTTCTCAGTCAACTGCGTGTCTACTTCAAAAGGCGGCACTCTACTGGGAGATATTCTGGTAGATTTAAAGAGAGTGATAGAGTAGCTGGATTCACGCAGTACTTGTGGCTAAAATTTTACCGCAAATTATTTGGTCATCGAAGCTGAAAGCCGCGTCTTGAGCGATCTTCTCCGAATACCGCTTGGACTAAAACATAATGAGCTATTTCTTGTTTTCTATTTCACCGATTAATATGTCTGATTCAGATTATGGATTTTTAAATAAATGAATATAGTTATTTCGTGTTGTTGTTTAGAGGCGAGTGTGACAGCGAGTGTACAAGGTTTCGTCAGCGGTTGGATGGGCAGACGACAGAGAAGCCGCGTGCCGTCATCTACTACTTGGCACAGAAGTCAACGCTCCACAAACTCAACGCCTCACTCCACTACCTTGACGCTAACTTCAACGACCGGTTAGCACTAAAAACTACAGGGCTAAAAAGTCTACAGCTTTTACAGACTATCACATGTCGGAGCTACGGAGCGTCACCTGCCATATAATTACATTATGTGACACTCGACACAGATGTGTCTATGGCTAAATGGATATTCGCGTAAAATCTGTGGTATGAATATACCTGGATGGGAAATTTCTTATCCGCAACAAGTCTGGTAACACTTGTAAACGCGCTTGTCTTAACTCCAGCCAAGCGAGATGTGACTTCTCTGATGGCTGTCCTTGCGAATTAAGTTTGATTGTACGAGACTAACTGCACAAGCTCTATTCACAGCAGGACACTTTCGTTTTCTTTACCTTTACTCGTGACAGTGTGCGCGTGCGTGTGTTCAGTTTCGACTACCCGGTTGTGGTGTTCGTGGAGACAGAGCTGGACAACGAGGAAGGACGCCGAACAATCCTCTCGTTCACGACGTCACCAAGTCGACTTTTCGTTCAAGTCGTCCGCTTCCAACTGCCGCCATTCATAACATCCCCGGTACCTCGGCGCGCCGGAAATTCCAAGCCAATCGGCTACCGTCACATGTGTCGCTTCCACGCGGTGACCGTTTACCGACAACCGATCATGAGCTCACGGTCTCGCATCGACTACGCTTGGAGGTGAAAATAAAGATGTGACATCTATTAGAACGCGGGCAGCGATAAGTGGCTAATTTGATAATAAATACAACGGTCGATCCAGAGAAAATGCCATTTCTACATGACTACAGTTTCATACACGTTATGTTAAATTTGCGATGGAACGCTACAATTAACGGTAATTCGGCACACGTAAATAGTAGAAGCAGGCAGAAACTTTGCGTTAAAAATTGCGGCCAAACCGCTGCAGATAGAGACACGGTTACTTATAACAGCTTACAGGAACTCGTCATCGCCCTATTCAACGGTACCATCGCCGATCCCCTACAACGTACCGTTTAGCCACAATACATACGTCACAGACAACAGAGAGACACAATATTGTATCATAGTCGCTTACCATAACGTCTGTAAGTACGGTCGGCCAAAACATACACGAAAAAAACAGTGTTACTGAGGAGAAAAATACAAAAAGTTGAAACAATTCTACGTAATTAATCTGAAAATGTTTGCTGTGTGGTCGAGATTGGATGACGACTCGTTCCTGTATCGTCCTATCACCTACGACCCGTTTGTGTTCGTGCGCGACCGCCGTCTGCTCTACGGCTACATCCAGATCCGCGACGAGGCGCCCGCTCTGATCCGCGGACTATGGGATGCGGCGGACGAATACGTTCGTGGGAGCGGCGGTGATGCGCCGGAATTCTACACTACGTGGAAGCGCACCAAAATCTACTACACCAACTTTGAGATATCGGCCATGTCTGTCTGGACGTCGCAGAAGTACGCGTGCCTGGCGGACCACATCGACCGGCGCGGGGGGATTTACTACCGACGCTGGGGTGACGCGCCGATCAAGACGATTGGCGTGACGCTGTTCATTCCACGCAATCAAACTCATCACTTCGCCGATATCGCTTACAAACACAACATCTACACAAACACCGGTCGAACTAAGCCTTTACATTGATCTTGACCTTGACCTAGAGTTAAGCAACATCCGTCAACCGTCGACAGGTTCAATATTGAGACAGAGTAAACCTGCCAGTTAGGCATATTAAGCGCTAGGATATCACGTCATTTTCAACACATCAGTCAACCCACCACATTACTAGTTGATCCGCTGCATTTTCTCTTCAGGTTATCTAACAATTCCTGCCAGGGTATCTTTTTCTAAAGAGGCAATTTTGTCAGTGACAGATCCATTGAAATTGAAAATAGAAAAGATATCGGAGCCGAGTTTCGAGCGTTGACGGTCGACAGCATGAATTTACCGTGCAAAGATTACTCCTAGCTTGTAGTCGGCGCCTGAGCCGTCTGCGATCCGCCACCCGCCTATGATTCTGCCAATTTGACAGACATTTTATGCGCGACACAAATTTTGATTAGGCTTATGTGAGTACGCATGCGCGACAATTTCTGAAGATTTTTGACGTCCAGTGACCCAAACCGTCGAGTTTTTGAACTGAAGAGTGAACATTGACAAACTAATTGCTTCAGCTGGCTTGGGAAACATTTACCTCAATTTAGGTTTTCTACGCCTTTTCAAGTTTAAAGGTCGTAGGAGACAAACGGACAGACGGACAAACAAAAGCATAATGCGGTTTGTAAAACAGCTGCAAAATAAACGTTAAGGGTAAATCCTTTCCCGACACTGGGTATTTTCCTCGTGTGTTGGCATACAAAAATATCCAAATATACATCAAACTGTCGTATATAAATGCTGTAATCAGAAGCCATTTGACTCATTTAGTGTCTTTAAATTTCGGATATTGGTCAAACTGGGACACCGTTCGGCTAGGGATTTCTCTTGCCATAAACCAGGCCGTCTTGTAGTCGTTTGTCAGCTTCCACTGGAAATACCATTACTAACAGTTTCCAAGAAAATTATTGCAAATTCAGTTGCATCTTTTGAAAGCTACCCGTATACCGTCTAACAGACTGTGTGCAGTTTTGAACTAGTCATACGGATTTCATAACTTATTAACTAAAACTTAAAGTAAGCCCTAAAGAAAATGTAAAACGTAGCGTTCAATTTCAACAGATAACAAAGCAAAAGTTGTAAACAATAAAGTGCTTGAAGTTAAAAACATGCAAACTGTTGCTCATATCTTCGGCAAATACTGGCCGATTTTTACGCGCGAGACCTAGCATAGCTATAGCGCCTATTAGCTACGGTAATTCTGTTTGTCCGTCTCCTTGCCTTGTCTGTCACGTCATGGTACCGATCGGAGCCCAGGCGAGATAGAGACTTCCGGTTTTCACCGTATGATAGCGTAGAGTATCTAGTATTTCGTGCCCAAATTTCATGCCGCTGGGTGAAGGGGTTCCCCTCGAACGGAAGTGTGAAAGAGGGACACCCCTCATGAGACGTTATTCTACCGCTATTGGCTCGTTTAACCTGAAAATGGTTGTAGATAGGCACAGATATGCTGCTTACCATAACAAGCACTCGCGACAAGCTTTTTTAAAAATGTCAACATCGATGACCTTGAATGACCTTGAACCCACAAAAAGGGGGGTTTAGTGAATTTTTCGCGATTTCGGGCTGCAACACGCATTTCAAGTGTCAATTGCGTGGAAATGGCTGGAGATAGACCAAGACAATCTGCGTATGAAATTTTTAGCATTGAATGTAGATTTTAGCACTCCAAGTCCGGACCCTCTATGTTAAAGAAGGCTGCGCACGCGGGTGTCAAAGAAGGTTATCCTCTAAAAAGTGATTATTTATCCGCTGTTGGCTTGTTTAACGTAAAAATTGTTGCAGATAAGCACATACATCCGCTTATCATAACAAGCAGTGGTGACGAGCTTCTTAGAAAAGTCAATATTGATGACCTTGAATGACCTTGAACTTTAACAATAGGGTTTTTAGTGATTTTTTGGCGATTTTTGGCTGCAAAAAAGTAAACTGCGTCGAATTGGATTGAAGATTATTAAGATTACCTGCAAACAGGCTCTGCTATACTGCTGTACTGCTATATAAGCTCTCGCGCGTTTCATGGGCATTAGCTCAGATTTCTTGTTATAATTATTTTACTGGTATATACCTACACTTGCGTAGTGTGTTTCGTTGCGTGAATTAGGCCAAAATCGTTTTTGTGTTTTATTGCTGAAGCGGTCTTCGTAATAATATTGTAATAAAGCACTCTATTATCATCACTTATTTCTGTAGCGTCCATGCGTAAATACCCGCCGTTGTCCTAGTTGCTGACTGCGCGCTGTTGGATACTTCGTCAAAGCTTTCCATCGCCTTGTGCGTTATTGCATTCTGCCATTCACCTGATCCTACATGTAGATGTAGACCTCTCAACTGTAGACTGCAATCAATTACGCCATTCATTATATGCGTCCGATTTGCGCGTGCTTAGCAACAGATCGCTTCTGTATAAGGCGGTTCATAGAAAGTAAGCCACCGATTTCGTAATTCATAACTTCCTGGTCGAATATCAATCGACCGACTTTCAAATTTCACCTATACACTCACTGCGATAAGGTGATCAGCGGAGATCCACCAAACCTCATCAGCGTCGCTACACTACCTTGTGATTTGACAATAATATTTCACACGGTAGTGCAGTGCAGCGACGCGTCTGGAGTGTGTATTGCATTTCGTTGTAACTTCATTTCTATGCGCGTCAGTAAAATAACTTTGATAGGCCTAATCGGTCAATATTTGATGCCATAATGACAAAAGTGTGGTGGTTTACTTTTTGAACCACCGTACATCAGGTGTGTTTCGTGCAGAGTCTGTGTCGGTTTTGACGAAGGAATACTCTGTTTATTGAAAGAAACTCCAGGCTCTAGAGTAATCCGCTTACAGCGAAGCAGGCCAGGTGGGACCGTGAGAGTCATGGATATTAGGTGCTAATGTATATAAGAGTCCATGCGCCGTGCCATGCGGTGATCTGTCGACGATGACGATGGCGTCGGTTGTCGACGATGACGCGATGTAGCCTACTCGAGTGCTGAGATTACTAGCCGTTAGCAGACATTAGCAGGTGGTTGGATGCTATACATAGTAAACATCGGTGCCGCACGTGCTTGCAGATCCAAGATCCCATCTAATTGATCGATCTGATGGCAACTAGGCCCCACGGCCTATCTGTAGTGAAGTGATAAGTCACTGTGGCGGCAGCGCACGATGCTGCTGCTGCTGCTGCTGCCGGCGACTCAATAAGATTGAAGACAGACAACAGCGTTATGTTCAAGTTCACGGTTGAGTCGCCGCTGCTCACGTGCTCAGTGACTCACTCGTTTTACATCATTTCATCGCCCGCTCATCGCGCAGACTCTATTCTTCTTCGCGACTGGTTCTGCACAGCGAAGCGATCAGTTGCAGACACGCAGTGTATAATGCAATGTCATTCACTGAACACCAGCCAGATAGAGAAACAACACTAAGATGAAAAGACAAAATTGTCTACTGAAACACAAAAATACACCTGATATATCAAAAAAGTTAGATCACCGTAACATTTCGGAATTTTTCACTGCGCCGTCTCATTCGCTCCTCGCTAAATAAGCGTGCTGTCATAAATCAATCAATCAATTGATCGATAAATTAATGGATCTGATTGACTGGTTTATGTATTACGGCATTAAATGTAGTTAAATAAACAATTTTCTGGTATTTTCAGAATAACTGACAAAACATGTTGTATGTGGACAATCAAGTTATACATTAAGCCAGTTTATCGAACTTAAATTAAAATTAAGAATCGCGCCACATGTGTGCGATAAAACTAAAACAAAACTAAAGCAAAAACAAACAACTCAAAATAACGCTGCCTGCATGATTGACAACGTTTCAAGAAACAACGCAAGATAAGAATCTACAACAGTGTTTTTGGCAGGGATGTGCACGAGACCTTCTAAGCCGAGACCAAGACGAGACCCAAGACCCACTTCTCCGAGACCGAAACGAGACGTTGCAGTTTCCGAGACGCTGGCCGAGACCTTAAAGCTCCCGAGACTCTCGAGAGTCTCGAGAGCTTCAACGTCTCGTCGAGACGTTTTTAGTGACGTATGGTGAAACATATTGACAATAAAAAAATTATTGGATTAATTAACTCGCACAATGGTAAGCTCTTTCTATTTGTGATATTGTAAATTTTTGCACTTTATTTTGACAATAATCACTGAATATGTAACGGCTTGCACCATAAAGAATTGCAACTGCAGTGCTATAGCCATAAGCCATTGTGTTTATCGCAATTTGCGAGCAACTGAAATTAGTAAACTACGTCACAGCTGATTATAGCCTTAGACGTCGTCTACATTTGGCTGAAATACTGTATTCATTCTGACATCATGCACTTTATTTTTATTGCGACTAAATTTTTTTTATGACGAAAAACGACTGACATGACAAAATTTTGCTTTATGATAAATAAATAAATGAAAGAGTAAAAACACTGTAAACGAATATGTCTAAGCCACAAATGTCATGCTGGTTAGTATCGCTCTAATTGCAGCTACAGTATGCACGACGCGCGCGTGCACAAAACGTCTCGACGAGACGCAATGGCCGGAGACCCGAGACGAGACCTACTGGGCCGAGACCGAGATATATTGCTCCGAGACCGAAACGAGACCCGAGACGATTTGGTCTAAGACCGAGACGAGACCGAAACGTTGAGGATTTTCTCCGAGGCAAGACCGAGACGAGACGTTAGTACGTCTCGAGACCGTCTCGAGACCGAGACGTCTCGACCGAGACCACATTCCTGGTTTTTAGGCACGGTTTTGTTTTAGTTCCACACTGTGTCGCAGAATAAAAACGTCACCCGTTTTATGCTTTGTCAAATGTTATTAAGTTTCGTCATTTTTGGCAAAAACAAAAACAAATACGAAACAAGCACATGTACACAGCTCGTCACATTTTATTTCACATTTTCGTACTGCACCTTGTAAAAATTAGCAACAGATAACGTACGGCACAGCGTCATATATGAAGTCTTCACATAAAAGTCCAATTGCCACAATAGGTCATCAAGTACATTAACAGCAGTACGTAAAAGACCGTTCAAGTATCAAAGCAATTGTTCGAAGTGACGCAGTGACGCACAAGAGTTCTACTCAGGCGCGCAGCCGTTGACGCCACTCGTCGATTGCCTCGTTAACGACACTCTGCTGCAGACCAGACCACGGGGCAATCAGGCGCCACTTTAGATCAGCAACGTTGAGTATATGGGCGACTGATGACTGGACGACACTTTGGACATTTGCTTTGATAATATAAGGTTTGTCACGTATTGCTGTTAGTGTTACTTGACAGCCATCTTATGGGACACTAGAATTTTACGTGGAGACTTCATATTTGACACAGTGCCGTTTGCCATAATATCGTTACTAGTTTTTCTACAGTACAGTACGAGTACATAAAACGGTACATAAAACGAGATGCGGTTGGAAATGAGTGACTGTATAGTTTTAACGCAAATGTATAATCGCCGCTTTACTTCGCTTCAGTGGAAACAAATATTGCCCAGAAACTTTTAAATGACAATTTTAACGTTGAAGACGGTTACGAAGAACAGCTGTAATGTCTGGGTGTCGTAAGCGCAAGTTAAATGAAGCATAAAGCAATGTTATCGGTTGCGAGCATGCCGCCGATCGTTCGCTCGGTCTATAGGGTGAGACATGCTCGACAGAGCACAACCTGAACCTGAATGTCGTTTTGTCGTGCACTGCTCAGAATTGTCTCTCTCGTTTGTCTTGCTATTGCGCTTCGCTGCAGCTGAATGCCTTGTGCGGAAGATATAACACCCACTAACTTAGCACCGAGGTCGGATCCACATTCTACGACCCTTGCAGAGACGTGCGAGCTATCAAGAGATGCTGCAATATATCGTTACACCAAAACCTGAAACACCGCGATACCGACGTAGGCCAATAATACTAATCATCATCATAATCATGATAAGTAGACAAGAAAAGCATTGAGAAACTTCAAACCTTTGCCAAGCGTCGTGTTTTTTTTTATTTTTAACTGTCAGCAATAATAGTAAATAAAGATTCGTTTAAAAATTCCTGAATCCAGATTGCTTGGTCTACGCCCACTCTTCCAACCTATTTCATTGACATTCTATCCGCACGTTTTAAAGTGATTTTGCAAAAAAAACGAAAAAACGAATAATAAAAGACAAATTCTGGCTTTGAAGCACAACTTCTTTTATGTCAGCAGTCTGCGAGTGATATCGTCGCCTATAAAAACCGTAGTTTAGAAATTTTTCAGTCGGCACACCAATAAGTGACACGTTGAAATGCATGCACAGGCGACTCATACAATTTTCCATAAATGTTCATGCAGAATTAACGTTCGTAGTTTTCTATGCAGATACTCTACGTCACAATACTACTCACCTTCCGCATACAAAAGATCTACCTTATAAATTTTCATGGACACATTTCGTTTGATAATGGCTGTCGTTGCCGAATCGCTCGCAATTCGTCGATCATCAAGAGATCATCTCACGTCTTTGTCCGGCAATCTATCTTCTTGTCTCTTAGGTGCATTTCGGATAGGTCCGATTTAGTCGTGAAATGAGCCCGACGTTTTTACGGCCGAGAATTCTGTTGGGATTTGCTGATATTTGCAGTAGAGGGAAGCCACGATATCTGTCAAGGAAACACTCACTTATCCTTAAGCCGCGCTCTACGAGTCGGTGCTACGTTCACATATTGGAATGCTAAACAGCGACGACGATGAGAAACGAGGTCGGTCGGTACCCTTGCTTCCTGTCGAACTCAGATAGGTCCGACATGAAGGCATCGACTAAAATGAAAAAAAACCTATGATTTCCTGATCCTCTTTAATATCTACAATCATTGCGCTCAATCAGTGAAAAACAGGGCCATAACAAATAGGCCTATTGCAAGAAAAATCACGTCAACCAAAACGCATCGCTTCTAGAAAAAGAGAAAAAAATCGGATCACACGCTTATTGTCGCAACTGTGCGTCGCTAAAAGCGCGCATGTATCGTACGGCGATCTGTTCTCATTGTCTCCGCCCTAAGTCGATCTGCGGGGTTACTTATTACATTATCTGCAGTCCGGTGTCATCTAGCACTGCCTCGCTATGTTCGCTCATGCCTACTGAATGCTCCTAGTTCATCAGCGACAAAGTCACCGATAGGTCAGAAATACATCAGATTATTGCAGTTCGCACGCGTAATCATTTCTGGAGTCAAAAGATCACGGATCGCCAAGTCGCAGTGTCGCATAAATCTCAGAAATAACAACACCCCGCTGACGGTACCGCAATATATGCACACAACAAAGAGAACAGTCGTCAATCGCAATTTTCATATTCGTAGTTTTCATAATCGTACAAAAGTGTGAATGACTATTGAACTTTGCAAAAACAAATTATTAACATAATTACTCTTGGCCTTTATATTAATGACATGGTTATCTACTCTTTTGTAAACTTACATGACATGTACGATGCCGCCCGAAATTTTAAAAAAGTCTTTATTGTCCATCGAATACAATACAATAGGCCTACAATAATTACTAGAGTGCTATCAACAAGAAACGACCAGGCATAGATA
>Ga0209671_1002131_pt1 | contig 17732 bp, 13 predicted proteins | sample WorMetHERISLAND2_2_FD_187401 | JGI IMG/M metagenome (GOLD analysis project Ga0209671, IMG submission 187401) | Marine gutless worms symbiont microbial communities from Max Planck institute for Marine Microbiology, Germany - Olavius geniculatus... | ecosystem: Host-associated > Annelida >...
CAGGATATCCGTGTTTCCGCGCTCTTCCCACCGGTCTCCATTATGGTTCCGCCGTCGCATGCGAATGGCACGGAAATCGAACAGAATGACCTTGCACATTAAGTGCGATCAAACAACGTCTAATTGCGATTACGTCGCTCGGTCGAATTTTCTCGCAATTACTTTTGGGGTCAAGTTTAGCTTTTTGTGGACGAAAAAAGTGTTTTCTGTAGCTATGGCCGGTAATGCGTAGAGAGTGGCGCTGTGTGTGAGCCGCGTCATGCAAAGAAACGTGACCTGACTGCTAAGCGTGTTGGTCGCTTCCGACCGACGTATTCAAAGTTGTCAGTGATTTCCGTGGTTGTATCAACAAAGTTTGATCGCACTTGTTTTTCGTTCAGCCCCGCGACAAAATAGATGGCAGATTATCGGCAAACAGGAAATTTCGCTGCTTAGATAGATTACATCAGCGCTGGTCGCTCCACGCACAGTGCGTTCTACCATTGGCGACCGCACCTTTCCAGCGACTGCTGCATCGGTCTGGAACAGTTTGCCAGAGTCAGTCCGGTCATCACCATCGTTGCAAGTTTTCCGCAGCAGACTGAAAACCGAACTTTTTGCCCGGTCTTACAGGCATGACTAAGAACGTCTCATTGCACTGACTACTATTACGTGACTTTACTGTTTAGGCTTATTGTTACGCTAAAGTTTGTTCGTCCTTTATCATCATCATCATCATTTTGCTAGTGAGTAACTGGCAACTCATTTACTGTATAATCCAGGTTATTTCCATGCGTACCAAGATCGCGGAAGAAGCGTGTAAGAATCGGAAACACGCTGATATACTTTTTAATCTCCGTATGCCGTTATATTTTGTGTTAAATAGCTGATTTGCCGAGCAGTCGTTAAGAAGCTTTTGTACATAATGCAGCGGCGACGAAATATTCGAGATATGGCGAAGTCTGTCCACACTTCACACAGAAAAATGTCCGAGAGCGCGGGGTCGCACGCAAGACCCAGCAATGACGGAACTGACGTCTTGCAAAGCAGAAATAGAATATAAGGAAGCTGAAAATGTAATCAACGTAACAATAATGCTTAAACGTTAAACAGTCAATGTTTACACGTGAAGACAATTGTGACTAATTTGACAAATAAACAATATACTATTGATATGTTAGATTAATTCCTGTTATGTAACACATTATTTGTAAGTTTTATCACAGTTGCAACTCAACTCATCACATTTTTTGAGTAACTACCAGTACGTTCCTTGTGATGTGATGTGATGCGACGCGATGTAATGTGGCGGTAGTATTAAAGGCGACATTTCTATACTGCAGCTCGTCATCATAACGTGCTGCAGCGTGTGATCGGCTACACCGTATGAAGTAAGCCAGCGTCAGACCGCGAACTGAGCCAAGCCGGCTATTAACTGCTTGAAGGATAATTACACGTGTACAAGACGTGCAGTACCATTGAAGTCCATTTGGTCGTACTGTAATTTGCCTTGGCGACTGGCTGGAAGGAACACCCCAGTCGACTGACTACCCTGGTCACCACAATGACGTCACGACACACCCTTGTTTGTCTTCAGCTGTTTCGTCTGACCTGCTGCACGCACTGCGTCATTTAGTGTAGGTCGTCACTTCGTCACGAGACACTGTGCAACAGTTAGCTACAACTAGAGGCGTCTATCATTTGCCTGAGTTATTGGAGAAACTCCCTGGCCCATATCTTACCCTTTCTTTTTTTCTATTTCTGTCTGTTGTTTTTTTATCATTTTTCCTGTTTTGAGGCCTATTCTTTAAATCTGGCTAGAGGGTCTGATGCTGTGGGTTTTCGCGAAAAAGTCGATTTCCGTGAAAAGCCATACAAATCTTCAAGCTGTATATAACTATCGGTACCTGGACAACCAAGTAACTTTGTTGCTTTTTGTGCGTAAGAACATTATTAAAATAATTCGAATCGTCACACGGATTCTGCGCAGAATTCCGACAGCTGAGTTTGTCGCTTACCGTGTGACAGTACAAAATTAACACCTTTACGATAACGCATACATGGCTGCATGGAGCTGAAATGCGTTGGCAACGAGATGCGAGATGGCGAAGCGTGATGACGTAATCGATGACGTATATTGAGTGCTGCTGCTGCTGCATGTGCTTAGCATAATAACAAGACTCGGTCGTCAGGGTCCAGATGCTCAGCAAAGCGACAACATCGAGGTCAGTTTGCTATGTACCACCGTCTTCTTTTTCTTCTCACGTCTTTCAGCTCTCAGTCTTCCCAGCTGTTTATCTGTCTATCTATACTTCGCTCACTTGTCAGTTCTTGTACGCTTGTTAGCGAGTCATTTTCCCGTAATTTTGCAATAAATACATATTATATAAAAATGAATAAACACTTATTTCATGTATCGTTAGAGTTTGTCTGAGTTTGTCTGTTTAGCGTTTACTGTTTAGAACTTAATATTAAGTTATTAACATTCATCACTTTTTGATAAATAGCGAATAAACAATATAAATATTATAAATAAACTTTGACTATTTAAGTAGTCTGCTACTATAGTGACTTTTTTGTTTCGGGCAATGCAATTTTGTAGATTTGAAGAAAACAGGGGGAGACGCTGGTGAATACGGGTCGGCACCAGAAACCAGGTATAGCTAGCCACAAACTTTCCAGTTTAGATGGCCTATTTAATAACCCAAGTCAGGATATCCAAGTACTTTGTCGGTGGATGTTAAAGTATTATGCCATTGATAAGTTAAATGAAAAGACAATGGATTGAAAAAACAATCTTTAAATGTAACAGTATCTATACACAACTCGTCAAAAATTTATCAAAATAAATTGAGAACTTTGATTTATTTCAGACACAGACAGGGGCAGACTATCAGAATTTTCTTGGCGAAGGTAATATACAGTAAATAGTAGGGCTGTTTATTCTGTTTCAGAACAGTTTTTTCTTTTTTTCTTTTTTTGTCCCGTGGTTCAGGAACCGTAGGGGCCAGCTGTGAAAGTTCTCCACTTCACACGATCCTGTGCATGGTGTGACGCCTCTTGTAGTGTGACGTCATGTTGCACCATTTCAGTATATCGTCAACTCAGCGCTTTCTTGGTCGTCCCTGGTAGTTGCGACCTTCCACCATCCCGAACAGCACTTTCTTTAACAGTCTGTTGTCCGGCATGCGGCGTATGTGACCAAACAGCTCTAGCTTGCGACTTCTGCCTGTCCACAATGGTGTATTGGCGACTGAGTTGGCTTTTGATGGATTCATTTGTTTGGAAGTTCTGCCATCTGAGACGTAGTTTTTCTTAGATAATTAAAACACTTGTTTATATTTTTAATACTGTCAAAGTCGCTATTTTACTTCCAGGGTCTCTAACTAAAAGTGTGATGCCGAAGGAAATGAAAATTGATACTGATTGACTAAATTTGCGTGTGCGTGTGGGTGTATTTGCAGCCCTGTGCGCGATGACTTTCAGACTCAGGCAACCGACGTCATCGCCAGTAAACGGTTTAGCAAGTAAGTAGCGAAATGTTTCAACTAACGATGGCTCTGAGGCCTGCGGGTATAGTGCTAAAGTGACTCCGCGTTACTTAATGATGAAGTGGGCGTATATGAGTTTTTCACGTCGAAACCATAATCACTGACAGTCAGTCAGTCAGTGTCTTGTTGATAATTAAGTTTATTTTGAACGCCGCCAGCATTTCCATTTAGAAACACGCTTTTCACTGCATTTCTAACAGCCAGTGAAACAGTGTGACAATCGCGTCTACTCGTTGCGCCCAGCCACAAATAGATGGCCAGACTGAGTTGACGTAGATGGCTTGGTTGTATACCAAGAAAGTATAGCAGCGACGGCCACTGACCTGCTTGACATAGAGTAACTTCGTTGATGCGACCAACTATGTTAGCACTAGAGTGCTAGACCAAGCCGCCAGTTATAGTGCTCTTTCTTCAACGGTGAGCTGATAGTGCATTACGATTGTGTCAAAATCAGTTGCGGAAACAGGCGAGTCCAGAAAGCTTTGTAAAAAGCCGGAGCTGAGTCAAGGTTTCTGGTATGGGAAGGAATCTGGTTTTAGTTGGACCGCAACTTGTTTCGTGTTTTTATGACAACGGATGCACATGTTGGAAAGGAATAGAGCTGGCGGCGTTCAGATATTTCTAAATCTCAGCATGTTGTAGGCCTAATGTAAGCGACAGTGTTGTTTTAGTTGATCCCCTGACACAGAGCATGTGCATTGTGTGGATAAAAAGTAGACTTTATTTATGACGTTACGTCAAATGTTCGGTCTCGTCATAAGTTTTAGCAATAGTATTTTGGAAATGTGTAGTTCCAGCGAATGAAAACTGTATTCATGGTTTAAACGATGTGTTTGCTATAGTTTACCGGGAGAAGATGAAGACGATGAGCAGCAAAGATCTGAAACGAAACCGGCTCAAGTGAAGCGGCGTCAAAGTGTATTCTCCAAACTCGGTAGCGGTCGACTGAAAAAGGTTTATTCCGCCTTATATTTACTTTCTTGTATGTTGTAATTCGTTATCGTTTGACGCGTTTTAATGCGTTTTTTTGGTTTTAGCGCTGTTGTGCATGTATGCTGATTGGGGAGGATTCTTTTGAATTTATTAAGCATAGATAAATTTAAAACCTGGAATGAATTTATTGCGTGAAGTATTATGTGTTTTTTTAAAATTTAGTTTTTGGCGGTTTTTTTATTTAGAAGACTGTTTGGCGTATAGTTGCAAAGTAGGTCCGTCGTCATCACTAACTATAGATTCTTCACTGCTACTATTCTTATGGCGTATTTTGCTGGTAAATGAAGTCAATGTTCTTATAACGCTACTTGGTGTCTATGTGACGTCTAGGCCCCCGGCCTCAGCCGCGCTGCCCTGACATTTGACGCCGTTTTTCGTATTAAAATATGCATGAAGACGTGAAGTCGGATAACTGTTATATAGCGTTCTCACGATGTTCAGCGTTACTTACTTTGTAAAATGGCGCCGTGTGAGTGAGAAATGTTTTAGTCGCCACTTGCAATCCTCACCACTCACCGAATGTCAGCCTCTCGGTATTCTCTGTGGACAGCATTAATTTGTCCGCTGTCGGTCTGCTGGCGTCTGCGTCGGACAGGTGATGAGAGTGCGAGACAGGTGCTTAGCTTGCGTAGCGCTGCGTTGCGTTGTGCTGCGTGTAGAGTGATGCGTCAAAAGCCGGTGCCGGCGCTGTTGGAGGGCGTGAATTCAACGGGCATCAGTTCGTCTTGGTTTCGTGTAGTAACTCCGCTGTCTGCGATGTGTGTTCTAAACCGCTGTTGAACAAGTCCGCACTACAGTGTGAAAGTACGAACGACTTTTTTTGCTGAAAATCGCCAATTTCCCTTAGGTTCTCTACTTCCTCTTACTTAAGGCACTCGATCAGAGTGGCGTTTTTGAATTTTCATTAAAGCTTTACATTTTCTAAAACTAGAGTCTTTGCGGCAGCTGCAGTAAAGTTTTTTGTGATTTTAATTTGCACTGTTTTGATAGAGATGCAGGCTGTGACGGACAGACAGACGGACAAACGAACGCCTGCCTTTACGATAGCTAAGACGCGCTTTGCACTACGTGCTGTCGCGCGTAACGAGACGTAAAAGTACATTTATCGATTTTGACTGTGTCGCTGTAAAATGTAAAGGTTGTTTGCTTTAAAATTTTTAGTAATTTTGAAAATAACGACGTGGCATTATAGAGGTCGTTCTTTTGGAGACGATCAAGGTGGTCTGTGGTATAGACAGTCAGAGATCGGTGACAGAAGCTTCACGGCAGCTGCATCGCGGCTGTGGAACAATCTGCTGGTCGACAGCGGAGCACATTCAGTTTTCAGTAGGCCCATTTCAAGCGAGTGCTGAAGACGTTTTTGTTTGTTTGTTTTTGTTTAAATTGCGTTCGTTATAAACACACTAGACTTACTTACTTCCTTACGTACATAGTCTGGATGTATAGTGCAAATAGTAGCGGCACTAGGCAACTGTGTGTGCGTGTTTGCGATACTTTGTAGATTGTTTGTTAAACGTTCACGAGCATTCGTGTAAGGAACAGACGACCAGCTGCTCCAGTAAACTGCGCTCGACTCCTGTAAGATCTAGTCGTCTGTACGTCAATGTAAAAACGTAACGAATAACTTTACAACTGGTATAAGTAGTAGAAACGTGATGTTTGAAACTTATTGAAACTTCCAACATTTTTTCGAAATTTTTTTACGCACAGCCTGATTTTAGAGTTTAATGAAAAATGATATATGTAGCTTAGTGAAAAGGTTATGAAACTGTGAATAAAAAATTTTGTCGGGAAAAAGTTCAAATTTTTTTATCTTCATCCACAACACACATAAACGCACATATTAGTATCGAGTTATCAGCCATTGTTAAAAAATAGCCTAAGAACTACAGGTATTTAACGACATCGTAATCTTCGCTTGATGGACAACATTTGTTTTACGCGGTAAATGATAACTACATGCTATGTGTATTTAATAGTGTAAAAGTTTAGCTTATGATTGTTGCAAACATGTGTCCACTGGTAACGGTTGCGTTATTCGTTATGTTTTTACATTGACTGTTATAGCGAGCGTTTTATATTTTATTAGTTTTTAAAATTTGATTGATTGATTGATTAGTAGTGCTTTTTTCCATCGGAACTGACTCTTTAGATTGTTGAATATGTGGTTGCAGACAAGCAGCGAAGATGTTACAAAAGACAAATCGACTAACAAATCAACAGGTGTATTAGCTATTTATTTGTTAATTACAACGATGTTGTAACCTTTTTAATAAAACGGGCAATAAATCGAACAATAATACAACTAAACTGAGTAAAATATGATTGTTTTTCGTGTGTTTTGTTGTGTGTTTTTACTTGTTGTCTACTTGACGACTATGCTTAATGCATAACTGTGGCAGGCGGCAGCGGCGAAAGTCACAGAATGTCACCAATGAAAGAAAAACGAAGTTCCCCTTCTCCGTCGTCACCCCAGGTATTTCGCTGCCATTTTAAAAATATTTTTATATATCTGTGTAATTGCATAACATATTTGTAGTTATATTATAAAGGGACTGAGTGAAGAGTTCTCGAGTTTTTTTATATTTTTTGTATGAGACTTTAGCCATAATATTGTAAAAAACTGATTACGGTAGTGATAAATAAATTTTTGCTAGTTCGCATTTTACACCGTCCGCTGTCTCGCAGATTATTTTCTATCGTCGAAAGGAAACTGATGCGTTTGAGTTGTGTGATTTTGTTTTGTGCAGAACTCAAGACCTGTCGTTCCTACGAGAAGCGTCAGTCCTGGTCCTAGGTACTTGTTTTGCTATTTTCCTGGATGAAAATAATAAGACACGATACTACCACCACTCTTATTTAATACTACTACTACTATTATTGCCTCAACTACTGCTTAGTACTGTAGCAAACAAGCGGTGCAGTTTTTTGATCTTACGGCATATGCAAAGCGTGATTATAATCGGTTAAGGAAAGAATCTTGTTGCGGTTTGGCAGTTATTTTGTGGCAGTAGCTGTGTGGATTGTTAATGATGGTGCTTCATGCGACTGCATCAACTCAACCAAGTAATAAGTAATGGCGTGTAACAACATTTACAGATAAGTGACTCGGTTATATTTAGTGCAGGAATAATAACACATTTTGCCGTCTAATGTACAGTACCTCGCGGCCTGCGGCTAACACGGGACACTTTCAATGGAGACGAGTTGCCAGCAAGCTCGGTATCGAGTAAGTAACGCGATCACAAACAATAACTCTTCTCTGTTTTATTTTTTTTATAAATTATATGCGTTAAGTAATCTAGCATCCAGTATGTCACACTTACGCACGCACGTTACTGTTCTTCTTGATGTACGTTGAAATATAGTTTTGTTTATATTAATTCTGAGCAGTAGTTTGCACGAATGTAAATACTGTCGCTATTGTTCTGGGTTACTAGAGAACAGCCGGTGCTCAGCTCTTCTGCTGAAACAATTTTACTGATTTTTATTTCTGTTGGTTTCTATATTATGTCATTTATTGTTTGTTGTTGTGAACAAGCAAAGCTGAGATGGAGATCGTTGTTGATATGGCGAATGGTTTGTCTGTGCAGTCGCATGACTTCGGGTGATGATAAGGCGCGTGAAGTGGACACGGCCGTGGAGGATCTGCGCCGCTACAAGGCACACCTCTCCGAAGTAGTCAGGTGCGATAGCCGATCATATACGATGAATTTGGAAATATTGTGAATAAGGAACCAAAGGGTGCTCAAATATTTCAACGCTAAGTTTGGCAAACTTTCTTCTGCTTATAATTATCGTATAATAAATGTGTTTTGCTATCTGGGACTATGGAGCAGGCGTAAGCCTCCCCATTCCCCAAATACGTCTTTACCGACCAGCGTGAATACATGTACACGTTGCATGCGAAATTATTATTTAAGCCTTATTAATTTGGCGCCTATAGGCCTTCTTGTTCAGATCTTTCGGAAAACTACAGTTTCGTTTCGTTTAACGTTATCGTTGCTTGTTACTAAGCCGGTTTTACATGAATCATAGTATAACTAAGTCTAAAGAAATCAAATCGTCAAATTACAAAGCAGCTTATCTCAACACAGCACGCTAAACCAGTATTATCATTGCTTTTTTAAAAAATTTTACAGAAAATAACGCTTTAAAGCTTCAACTCCAACTGATTCAATTTGTTGTAGATTCGTTATAAAACAAGTTTTAAAACAAATACACATTAAAAATTCAAACCCTGCAACAAATCCACGACATCTCAACACGTCGAGCTGTTGTACAGCTTGTTGTACGACTTATTTATTTATTTATTTATTAGTTCAGCACTGACATTCAAGAACAGAAGCTAAACACAGGTACAAAGAAGACTTGTTGTTTAACAAATGCACAAAACATCCAAGTATAGTGGAGTTTTGTTTTGTGGCGGCGTCAGAATGTCAGACGTGATGTCGACGACGTCGTCAGAGTCGCTGATGATCAACGTGTCCAGCTTAGACGACGAGCCGAGACCACTGCTGACGAGACTATTGCTACCGAGACCACTGGGCGACGAGCCGAGACCATTGCTGTCGTCGGAGCAGGAGCCTGAAGCGTGGAGCGTCACGGTCGACCTGAAGACGCTCAAGAAGATGACGGCTAAAAACATCAAGCGACAGGATCACATCTGGGGTCAGTCTCTCAGTCTGTCACTGACTTGATTGACATGAAATAGCAACTAAGCTGAGAGTAAACGGTAAAAATTATAACGAATGAATTTATGCGGGCGTCAATCAGCTATTGAATAGAGTAATAAAAGTAGTTAAATATTTGGCTGCGCTGTGTTTTATTCGTGTATTTTTTTCAACTTTTGGGGGGCGATTTTGTTGTGTTTTTCGGAAGTACCACATGTAAATTACACCGTGGTGACTGAGTAAATGTAACAAAACGAACAACGGACGCGTCAAACCCCTTGAGAGTTTTCCATTCTCTGCACTTTTTTGTTTTGTTATTTTTTCTTTTCATGTGTCTATTTAAGTGTTGCCTTAAATCTAGTTACGGGTCTGGGAAGCGCTGTGAACTCTTTTGGTGGGATCTGGACTGGAGCGCAGCCGCCGTCGATTTTGGGACATTCTAATTTTAAAAACGTTGATGTGCGTAATTAATTTCTAAATTATACTAACTTTCCTTAAAGGGCTGAAAACTTTCCTCTTATTTTTGTGACAGATTTTTCTGACGGATTTTGTATGGTGTTGACGCTCCTGACTAAGCTCCGCAATATCATTTGTAACATTAAAATGCCAAGAGCTTTAATACATTAATTAATAATTGTAGCTTGTCTGCATATTTTGTTGCTGATGCAGAATTCATCCAGACGGAGAAAAGTCACTATCGCACGCTCAAGATCATGCAGAGGGTAACTGTCTATAATTCTAGATGGTGGAAAATAGCTTTGCATGTTTAGCACACTAACATCTGAATCACTTTATAAAATGTAGTGTCATATTGTACAATTTTTACAAAGGTGATTCAATTTTCAGACAGTGTTTCAAGCATGATACTTTGACTTCGAAGTTTGTTGCCAGTTGTAAACAATTGCACGTTTTGCAAACATTTTTACTTTCGCTTTAGCTAAACATTAGAATTTATGGGACAAAAACACGATAGATGGCTTCCTGGCTATAACGTTCTATCTTAATGATTGTAATTTTCTCATGCCTGTGTTGCTTTGTCAAAATTACTAACTATGCCTTTTTGTATTTCGTGTTTTTCTACACTGTGCAATTGCGATCTGTCCGTTGTTTTGTTGAAGACATTTTTATTTGATTTGACTTGTATTTGCACAGATCTTCAGTCAAGGAATGAGGCAAGAACTGAACGTGAGTCAGGATTTGGTGGAGCGACTGTTTGCTCGTCTTGACGACCTCATTGACATTCATTTGACATTTTTACAGAGTCTTGTACGAGCGCAGCAATGTTCCGCCGACAAGAGCATTGAAGCGTTTGGTCCGCTTCTTCTTCAACAGGTGATAGCCGTAGATATCGTGCTTGTAGGCTCTCGATAAAAAATGCAGATTTTTTTTATTGTACATGTATCTTAAATAACCTTGACAAATCAGGTCCAATATCAGGTTTCATTTATCTCTCTTTTTTCACACCGATGCCTTTTGTCTTTCTTTTCTTCATAAATTTACACTTTTAACTATAATATTGTTTATCATACTTTGGTTTGAAAATTTGCTCTTAAAATGGCACCAAACACCAAACACCAAACTTTCTTAGCTGCGTGTATGGATTTCTTTAGCAATGCTTTGCTAAAATATACCTCTTTTCGGTTACGGTTCACGCTGGGGCTTCTATTCTATTGAGCGATCGTTAGACCATTTGCTGTGAGCTGACGTGTATCGGCAACTGAGGCAGTGACAGTGAGAGGGCGTATTTTAGGGGGAGACTTATGCCTGAGCTACCGTTTGAGAGTAAAGAAGTACTGAAAAAAATAATTATAAGAAGAAGGAAAGGAAAAGTTGCCAGACCTAAACGTAACTGTTTTTGTACACTTTCTTCGTTTGTATTTCTAAACGCGGCGGCTAGTGCTAATGAGAGCGCTGAGAAGGTGAGTCACGCAGGGAGATGAGTGAGTACTGGGCAGGGCTGCTGTATCCATGCGACCAGTAGCCTATTGATTGATTTAAAAGCAATGCCACTCAGACTGTCAGGCGAAATGCGTCTAATTGCAATGACTTTGACTGCGGTCAGCATAAATTAACATCGTGCTTTGGTCACGTAATGCACGTCAACTAGAAACGTATGCACAGATCTTACAACGCGGACGTTGTGAAAGACCTCAGTTAGATGTAAAATAAACATTCTGTAAAATGTGCACATGAAACTAAGGCTCAGTACGTTTATCAATCTATTACAAATATGTTACATAAATGTTAACGCTTTAAATAAACTAACATATAGGACTACTTTTTTTTATAAAAATATCAGAGTGAATTATAATTTTGGTATTATTATATAATATCCTGGGTCGAACAAAACCATGGTTGAATTGATCGTGAACGCATAAAAAGTAGACGGTGAAAATTATAACGAATATATTTAAGCGGGCGTTAAGAAGCCATGGAGTAGAGTAATATCTGAGTAATCGAATGACTGGCTGCGCTGTGCTGTGTTTTATCCATGCATCTTTGCAACTTTCTTTGACTCCATTCTATCGCAAATTGCTGCAAAGCGCACTCATCTGCAAGTTTACGTGATTCAAAATTAACTACGTTTTAGTTTCAGAAAAGGCCATACCTAGCGACTGCTCTTTCCAATAATTTTTTCCCCGCTTTCGGCCCCCATGAGTTCATTTTACTCGGTTATTGCAATTTTCGGCCGTTCGAGTTTTGCATGGTCCCCCAGCAGTCGTCATTTTCCCTTTTACGCTTCGGAATTAGCTAACTGATTTTGTGCTAAATGGACACACAGTTTGGCGGGACGATGGGAGAACGGATGAAGTCTGCGTACGGCGCATTCTGTTCACGCCATAACGACGCGCTGCAACTGTACAAAGCTCTTCTCAAGTCCGACGTCACATTTCAAGAATTCATCAAAGTGAGTAAATATTTGACAAGAAATACGTTCGTAGTATATCTATCTAAAACTGTGTGAAAAGATGGCGGCGGTGCAGTGTGTACTTGCTATCGAGAGGTGGTGGGTTTCACTCCTGGTCGTATAGCTGCTACGTAACAATTCTGGGCAAATTGTTTTCGCATGTCTGTCTGTCACCAAGCAGTATAATTTGATAGCGGCCAGAAGGCGTTGATGTATTGTAAGCGTAGTGTATAGCAATGGCAGTTACATGCGTACGTCACCTGCAGGAATAATGCCCGGACAGAGACTGGGACCAGCTACTAAAGTTGGGACTTACTGTTATAGAGTGTTTGTACACGATCGAGCAAACATCGAGCAGCTAGCTCGACGTTCTATGGTAATTAGCATGTTCATTAGGAAGGCAGGCGGGTTGTAATTGGAAGGCCTATATAAAACGTGATCAGCTGTGGGCTAAGAGCCTAAGCCTAGGCCTACATTTGAGCCAGGGGACGGGGTTCGATGTTTGCTCGATCGTGTGAACACCCTACAAGCGTACATTTTGTTATGTCATTACACCTCGGCCTTGAAAGACGTCGATCGCCGTTTTTTTTTGTTACAAAATTCACATTTTGCAAACAAACAACGACGCAGTTGTTGTTGTGTGTGCGCCATCACAAGTTAGTTTTTATATTAATTGACATTTAATATTTTTACGTTGAGAAAAAAATTGAAAATGTTTTTGTCACTCAGTTTTGTGCAGAGAAAAATAATCGAAAAGCTGTGCGCCTACTGTATAGAAGTGACACAGTAAGTAAGTAAGTAAGTAAGTAAGTAAAAGATAATTGGAAAAGTTAATTTCTATAGCGCGTCAACGCCAGAAGTTTCAAAACAGCTTTTACTCTAAAAAGAAAAATATCTTAAGTATTAAACCAGTTCGGCGAATTGCGTCTTAAGTGGACTAGCATGTCAATGGCAGACATTTTAATGCTGAATGTTCATCGCTAAGTCTCTGTGTGCGGTTGTGTGTGTAGCGCTGCAGTCAGAACAGTCTGTGTAAGCGACTCGGCATTCCCGAGTGCATTCTGCTTGTCACTCAACGCGTCACAAAGTACCCGCTGCTAATTGATCCGGTCATCAGGTGCACTACAGGTCAGTCAGCCAGCAGTCACGCCTCGCTGGAATTATTGTACTCATTTATATTCTCATTAATACGTTTTCTGCACACCTCGTAGCACACCTTACCTCGTTAGCAGTACGTGGCTCTGCCGTGTGCGTCGTTATTTTTAGCACCAGGTCAGTCACGTGTACATACGAAGTCGCTTGTTAGCTCGTCCAATCGATTTTTGAGGTTAACTGAAAATGCAAGACCTGATGATGGCGAAATTTGAAGTGAAGCAAACACACTAAGTTAGATCACAATTATCTGGCCGTTGATGACATTACGTAAGTCGATCATTATGAACACTATAAATATGCCTAGAGATGAAGTAAAAAAAATGTTAAAGCAGGAATTAACCGGAAAATGAAAACGATGAGAAGACTTCGCCAATCAGCAGAAGCTAAGCATATGATAAAAAATTATTTTCGTCCTTTGCATATCTTGAGTAACAGAACACCACGAATAGCTTGCGACAACCGTGACCTTAACTGTACGTTAAATATACACAAGAAAGTAAAAAGGTAAGTAAGTGTATAATAGCCCGTGATATATCGAGTTTACTTAGTTCGAGCGCGAGTCTAAGACCAAGTCCATAATTCTCATGTTGTTCTAGACTTTAGTAATGCTTGACGAAAAATCGGCGAATTTTCGTTGCTAACGAGTCTGTAAAATAGAGTTGTGTCTCGATTTCCCGCGCGTCACGTGAGCATTGCTATAATTGCTTGTTAAGTCTGTGGAGTTAAGTCGTGTGTGTCTGGAGTGACTGTGTGAATGTGCTGCAGATGACAGTTCGGACAAGCGCATGTTGACCGAGAGTCTGTCGCTAGCTCGTGACATTCTCAACTACATCAACCGACAGGTCGATGAACACGAGAAAGAACAGCGACTGTTCACCATTTACAACAAACTCGACGCACGCTCCTACACGCTCGTCAATGCCAGCAAGTTCAAGGTTCGCTGTCTCCCTTTGCGCTATCTTGCAGTTCGAATATTGGAGTGTTTACATGATCCAGCAAACGTCCAGCAAACTTCCAGCAAATGTATTCAAAATACACGTGCTAATGCTGGACGTTTGCTGGATCGTGCAAACACCCTATATGTCTTCAGCCCTCATCGCTCCAATTGGCCGGTTTATTATTAGACCTGTCGAATTGACGCGTTAAAAAATTGACGCAAACGCGCGAATTTATTAAATCATGTGAGACATAAGTTAGGCCTACAATATTCGATCAAACCGCGGTTATTTGACGATCGAATAATATTTAAGTAATTAAAAATTGTTTTGTTACCGTTCCATCACTACTGTTATGGTCCTGCAACACATCCACGATGGGCATTTTAGTCACTTTTTCGATGTAATTTACATACAACATGAGCATCAGTTAATTAACACCTTAACGCATGCGTTAAAAAATAACGCCTTGACAATACTAACATTGATTATCTTTCTCTATACACTTCTGTTGGTAGTTTTTTTGTAGTACGTGTTCTACTCGTAAATGAAGACTTGTCTATGATGTGATGTTTAAGTTATCAATCCACGACGCTTTTTGTTTTCGTCTTTTTTTTATTTTGACAAGGTACCTTGGGTGATGATGACTGACGAACATTGATTGTTCAATCAAAATTATGTACAATGTATCATATTATTCTTGTTTACTGCGTTACTGATTTTAATGTATTTTCTTGTGGAACAATTTTCAGGCTAGGCTGGTGAATTTTTATTTCATACTTTATTAATATTGCGACAAGATTAACTCCGAGCAGTTTTGTGTCGTACATTGAAATATTACCGTGTAAAACCTTGCGCTGTTGTTGTCTTTCGCGTTTCAGAAATCCGATCTGTTGTCACACAAGCGCAGGTTTTTGTACGAAGGTCGAATCAAATGGATGTCTGCTCACGGCAAAACTTTTGGTTTGTTTATTTTAACCGACGGACTATCAGACATTGTCTTACTTAGTCTGTTTATCGCAAAACAAAATCACCGTTGTACTGGTTAGACAAGATGTAGGCGTGAATATGGTAATCTTTAATTCACCGATAACAGCAAACAATAAAACAGAGAAAAAATGCACCAGGGCCAGATTTAAACCCGATTAGATCCTGTTCGGAAAACATGTGAGCCCTCACATTAGTTTTCCGACCGTTATATCCAGAAAAACTTTTCACTGATTCAACGTTACGATGCACCCACTTTTGCTGCTATTACTTGATGTCAGATGCAACGTTCTGAATTTGGAAGCTTTAAGTGTTGCACCGCGTGAGTTTACAGATGTCGCGACGCGCGATAAAGAGGCCCATATACAGGTCCGATAATAATGCCACACTTCTGTTTGACATTCCCTGGTCTGCGGGCCCCTTTTTCGTGAAGCTCCTGTTCGATTAAACATGCTGAACGTGACTAAATGTGCCTTTGATTATTACATATAATTCTTAATTTTTAAAATTACTAAGTAATACCACGACAACGTTAAAAACCAAAAATAAACTTTACAAGTTGCCGCTCATGTACCTTCGGCGCTGGGCCTCCTGTTGTGTTGTGTTGTATTAGTAATTGATAGGCCAATAGCACCAGTTTGACTTTCGATTGGCATCTGTTAGAACTACTGTAAAACGAAGAAGTGATAGTTATCGATAGGAGGTTTGAGGTAATTCTTTTACAGAAAGTACCTTAGTCCAACAAGTAACCTAGTAAATATGCGCTGGATGTGCGTTTTGTGTACGTGAGCAGAGGTTGTCGGCGTGATATTATCTGATGTCGTCTTTTTTCTGGCGGAAAATGGATCTAAATACACGTTTTTCTCTCAAGACAACAAGGTCCGACTTTTCGCTATCGATACGTAGATACTAACACGCGCAGTTAGACTTAAAGCATATTTTATGTAAGGCGAACCTTCTCTCAGTTACATGTTTCCACGGTTTTACGGTCATCTTAATAAGAGCCACAGTATGCATTTTGTCCGTCCTTTTTTGTTTATCCGTCTGTTCCGTGCCTTATAACTTAAAAACTTAAAAGCCTAAAAACCACACTTGGTGTAAACATTTTCCAGAATAGGATGTGCCAATTGCCAGTTTAAAAAGTAGTCATAGTAGCCAGGGTTTCTCAGCTCTATCCAGACGGCTGCACAGTATGTCGCCACGGCGTTGTGATTTCTGTTGTTGTGTCGTACGTATACTAGAGAGTTTTGGGATAATGATATTCTGGTCAACGAACAAATTCTGTCTATCCATTTCTATACAACGGGCCCATTCTTATACATATAATTAAGTCGCTGAAATCACTAGTTTGTTGGATCCGGGAAATAATGTTAGCCTAGCCGTTTTTTTCTGCCGTAGTGTAGATATCGCGAATATTTTGGCGGCGCGTAAGTATTAATAAAAATTTCTTTCTTCGTTTTTTTCGCATGAAAACTTAGTGGAAAACGGGGCCATTCGCCTTATTTTTGTTTCTGTACACTTCTGTATATATATCTGCGTTGTATCAGTGTTCGTGCGTGCTCGTGTAGTCGAGTGTGATCCCGCTGTCGAAGCTGTTGGTGCGAGAAAAAGGCGATACGCGCGACAGTCGCGGCGTCTACCTCATCTACCAGAGCAAGACTGAGCCGGACCTCGTGACGTCACGGTGCGATGACGTCACAAGACTGAGCCGGAGATGTACGAGTTCGTGTGCAGGACGGCTGACGAGCGTCGAGTCTGGATTCAGACGCTGCGAGACGCCATCATCAGCTGCTCGCAAGAAGGTTCGACGTCGCTCGTCGTCCTCTGTGTTCTGTCGCCCAAACTTCACTCGCATCCATCAGATTTCTGTCATGAATTCCTTGGACGGCGTGACCTACAAGAAGTGTACAACAAGTCCGCAAGTCCACAACGAATCTAACTAGTAAAATTTAGGCTTTTCGCCCCCACCGTTTGGAATAACTTTTTTCTGTGACACTCGCAAGCGTGTTTCCGTATGCAATGTTCGTCGCCAACTTTTTGACTTTTTTCTCTGTATAACGTAGGCTTTATGCCATCACAGTGTTTCATCCTAGCCCTCGCGTCTCAGATTTAGCTGGCTTCTGGCTGACATAAAGTTGCTATATAAATTTACTTATTTAGCTGCTTACTTACTTACTAGTACCACATACATAGGTTTACATGCAGTAACTTCACGGACGCCTGTTGTCTGTGGTGAAGATATGGTTTGTATGAACGAAGAAGACCGCAAGCTGCAGATTGCAATGGGAGCGCATATGAAACAGCTGATTGGTCAGTCACTTGCATCGTTGTCACTTTTCAGTCGTGTTCTCGGCGCATTGTGTTAAGGCGCGTACAGAGCGACGTAACTGAACTGAACTGAACTGGCACGGTTTAGTTTTTGACGAGGTAGGGCAAGCCCGTTGGTCATTGGTACCTTTCCATCAATAAACATCGTTAAGTTATAAAAGCTCAAATCCATGTGCGCTTACTGCAGTGAAACAAAATAAATTGTTTTACGTTTGTTTTAGCT
>Ga0209671_1002133_pt1 | contig 17718 bp, 12 predicted proteins | sample WorMetHERISLAND2_2_FD_187401 | JGI IMG/M metagenome (GOLD analysis project Ga0209671, IMG submission 187401) | Marine gutless worms symbiont microbial communities from Max Planck institute for Marine Microbiology, Germany - Olavius geniculatus... | ecosystem: Host-associated > Annelida >...
GGGGACGGTTGCTAATTAGCTTTATTGCATTGAGGTCAAATGCAGCCTAATTTACAGCCAAATAGTCTCCAAAAAAATTTTCATCGATAGTTAGCCCACTAAAAACATTCCAGCACATCGTTAATTTTACAAATCGCACACCTCTAACAGTGAACAGATAAACAATGATGTAATTTCTGATGTCACCTACGCATCATTACTTGTTCTATAAATCAACATTATTCTGAGTGAAACTGACGAATTTGCTATGTTTTCAATGCGAATGTCAGTGTGTCAACAAAACGTCCTGAAAGTGACGTCATTAGTTACTGTGGCACATTCGGGTGCGTTCGGCTGGCACAACATATTTCTCTAAACATTACTTGAAAGTGATGTTTTCATTTCATTGGATCAGTGTATTATTAATTAGTGTTACATTCTACACATATTTAGCCAATGTCGTTTTTCGTGTGACCTGGCTTTTAAACCAAAATATAAGCAACCTTTCTGTTCCACAACTACTGGAATTTCCAACCTCTATGATGATAATGATGACGACAGTCTTTATTAAAGTAATCAACAGACAACAGTACTGTTAAACACAATGCACAACAATTGACAAGCTAAAAAACAACTAAAAACAGTCTTTGTACAATACACGGTACATAAAATTGCACTCATCAATATTATTTATTTTGGAGGTAAGTTCGTAGTTATGCAGTCGTGGACGTGTGCAATATAGTGTACTGTGCTTGGGTGGTAAGAGTGGTCGAAGAGGATGAGTTGGTATGTACTTGATAAAGCGGAACACTGTTGTTCATCGGCCTGCTCACAGAGTGCAGCAACAGTGGGCAAAGAATCATCGGTATAATAGCCTGATTTGCTAGCTCGTCTCAAGAAAGCCTCTAATCTATTCTTCTCGCTAGCATTAGCAAAGCCCCACCAAGTGGCGGAGGCATAGAGCAACTTAGCAAGAGCGGAAGATTAACTGCAGACAGGCCTGAGGCATACTATGAGCGCGTAGCCAGCCATAATGGTATCAATCTGTTCAGTCATGAAAAAGTTATGAGATAACCAACAAATAACCAAAAGCCCTCAGCAGTAACGTACGGAACGATGATTTTACCTCCACCAAAAAAACTATGTGACAGGATCTGTCTGCTTGCTTACTGGTTGTATTACTTCAATTGATATAAAGAAATTTTTTTTCAAGAAAAGCCTCACCATAGATATCTATACACATTTTCAAAACTCAGAATTCAGATCAAGAACAGAAAGTTCAGCATACTCTAAATTATGTTGGCTGTTACCCAAAAAAGCCTCAAAAACACATCTGACATAAGTGGTTTTAGACTATGTGTTCTGAAGTATTTAAAACAAACCTCCTGCAGGCATCGCTCATCAATGGACATGGACTCAATAAGCCCACTCTCTTTCACCTGCAACACAGTGCAATGCACCTGTTTACAGATATGTTAACTTAAAACAGCATACAATGCAGATAATATTCTATTTAGCTCGATCAACATCACTGGTTCAATGTTGAATGTTAAACTACAAAAACAGCATCTGGCACATACAAATGCTGTAGCAATGCCACAAAGTTCTTCCTCTGGTATCTTGCCTAATGCAGATGAACTTCAGGAAAGTAGGCTGGTACAGGGTTCATAGCAAACTTGACAAAATTCAAGGACTTTTCAACAACTTTCAATGACCTAAAATTGCAGTTTTCAAGTACCAAAAGTATCGATAAAAAGACATGTCATACTCGTGCTACATCAAAATTTAGAGTGAAATATACACAGTGGGAAGTTTTGTTAAGTAAGCAAGTGAACTTTAACCAAGTAGTGGTGAAATGCCAAATTTTACAAAAATGCTTTCTTCAAAATTTTAATATGCAAAAATTTCAAAATGCGGAACATTCAAATTCCCAGACTTTTCAAGGACTTTCAAGGGCCTGGAATTTTTTTTTCAAAATTCAAGGACTTCTCAAGGACCCTATGAACCCTGCTGATAACAAAAAACTGATGTGCTAATAGCAGTAAGCCTAATGTACAGTTTTATTCAAGTGTCTGAAACAAAAGAAATTCAGCACTCCATATGATCATTTTAATATGTACTTTGGAAACTTTCAGCAGCTCTTCTTAGAGTACTAGTGAACATAGTGCAATGGTGCATACTATGCAACAAAGAAAATAATACATCACCAGTAACCTCCATTCATCCTAAATTCAAGCAGTGAAGTGCTTATAAGCTCATCGGTTCAAACCTTTGGCATCTCACACCAGAATCGTGTGAATGAAGCACCGGACTGTGTTGCCAATGCCAGTGTTGACAAGCCGTCGGTTACACCTCGTGAGACCAAGGTCGTGCCGTCACGACCCATGCTGCGACTTAGAATGTCGTTCACACACAGCCGTGCATGTTCCACATAATCTGATGAGCTGTTGTATTCCAACTCTGCAAAGTTATGCCCTACAATGCAATACAATAAATGCAATAAACTTGAAAACTACATCAGCGCCAACAGTTTATGTGCCTACCACCCAGCTAAGAGACGACACTTACTTATGTTGTACGCCAACTGAAAGTCAACTTTTACACCGTCCAAATGGGCCTCGGGTAACTTATAAACGCTGATGCAATATAAGCATCATTTTTGGGAGGTTTTTAGAATCTGCTAACATTGATCGTTGACCCTTGACGCAGGTGATGCCATTATAGTTAAAACATCATCTTACTGGGTCACACATATGAAGCCACCTTCAGCTTTGTCTCCTGTGATTTTTTACGCCGTCCCATTACACACACTAGCTAAATTAAAACAATTCTGTAAACTAGCAAAGTAACCACCATATGCGCGGGTTACTTTGTTAGTGAAATGAATGCACGCAAGAGTTTGGGAGGGGTTAAACTCAGTGCATGGTACACAGTCGTAATAATGTGCAGAGGGCACCACTGATCCAATTGCCAGTATGAGCCGGCGCACGTGACAGAGTTTATGAAATTCATGGCAAGCCTAAGACCCAAGGACTCAAACGCCGAGGTCGGGGTCCATCCGCGACCATGCAACAGGGAAGGTGCTAGAGGGGGCTAACAGACAGACAGACAGACTTTCTGCCCATTACAGTAAAATTTTTACGCACGAAAAAGGCTACTGCTTTCAGGGTGTCTTAGCCATTGCAATTTTGTCTGTCTGTCACACGGGTGGATCAGTCAAAAACAGTGCAAGCTAGAATTACCAAATTTTCACTGTCGGCTGCCCAGAAGACTCTAGTTTCAGGAACCATAAAGCTTTTCCATAAATTCAAAGGGGGTCACCCTGAACAAGGGAGCTAAATGAGAGGGGGTGGGCAAAATTTGCGATTTTTGGCCAATAAGTCACTGTATCTCAGTAACGGTGTGAGATAGGGCCTAGGTTACTATTAATCAGTAATAGGAAGTTGTACACTGGCTTTCGCTTGGCGCCAATTCGATGACCTTGAATGACCTTGAACGCCAAAAGGTTTTATTATTTTTTTGGTGATTTCGGGCTGCGACACAAGTCTATATTATTCACAAGGTGGCGCCACGCTACTGTCGTTATGCAATCCAGATAGAGAATTTGGTATTTGTATATAAACTTAGCGTGAACACCCCAATTTTCAGCTAAACTACTGAACCGGAACTGCTATAGGCTTTTGCGCATCTCGTGAGCATTAGCTCAAATTTCTTGTTTTAATAAGAATGTTGTAAGTTATTAATCAATAAACACATCACGAGACTTGATTAGAGTTATATGTTTTTAATGCTTTTAAATCGTCGACACTTCTTCTGTTTGTAAATGATAGTCTTCAAAGTGCATTCTGTTAGAGCTGGTTTTAGTTCTCAGACAAAACGAGACGTTTTTTCACAAATGCTAGCATGTGTTTATATATCTCGTGCTGGCATCATCACGAGCTGTGTGTGTCAACTTTTCATTAAACAAATACGGGATATGATGATGAGTAAAAAAGTGTGTTAGTATATAAATTGACAGAATAAATACAGTGCCTGACCGTGCTCACTGTCCGTCGTAGCATTCTGTGAGATGACGTGTCGTACAATAGCGTTCCTGTGGTAGATCTGATAGAGAGGCTCATTTTCATATAGAGAAGCGTCTTGCATGGGCAATGGCACATCAGCTCCCTGTTACACAAGTGTTTTCAGTTTTCACTGCATACACTATCTGTCCAGAGCAGTGTCTGCATTTACGTTAAGTCTAAAGGGGATGACATTAGATTGACATTATTCAACAACTTTTATGGGCACTTTTTAGTCGTCTAATTAAATGGTACCGGCTTGCTATTCCGATGGTCTACTATTCAGAAGGTCCTCTGTGCAGGTACATGCCAGTGTTAGGGTTGGTGGGAATAGTGGATCTTTAGAATAGCAAACCCAAATCAATAAAATTGGCCGGTAAAATCATTAAACCATGACATACAGCCAATTTTATTGTTCACAATTTTGTATGACACCAAATTCAAGACATAATAACAGCAAATGACAAAAATGATACCTGCATTAACTTTTTTCATTTACGGAACAAAAATATACATATATATTACAATAACCAACAAAATAATGAACAAATATAAAAATTTATCTTCCATCTGTAAACAACCACCATGGCAATGAAAACAAAATCTGTCAAAGTCATATAAAAAGTTGGCGAATTTTATAGTCCAAAATACAATGTTGGACGATTTATTGACAACTTCTGCATGACGCATGACAAATTTTGTCTGCCAATTTTACTCGATGGTTTTATCAGTTCATGAAACTGATAGCATGTCGTCCACTTAAAAGTAACAATAAGTGGCTCTGACAGAGAACCTCACACAGTGGCTCATTAATTGTCATACAAAGTATTATCTTCATTCTATCAGCTGCCTGAATCAATCGATCGCAGTCCATAGCTGTAAAGTGCTCACCTTAAAATGCATACTGAAAGTCAACTTTGTTAACTATAAGCTACAGATCTGGATGTTGAGCTCACTGTCAATCACTCACATTCAGAAAATGTGCACACAATCAACATAGCGTGGGCATCTTTGAAGCACAAAACAGACACACTGGTTATTCCAGCTCTGGGTAATGTTCGTGACAATTTTAGTTTTTGTGTGACTTTTCACTCTTAAGACTAACAATATGCTCCATATAAATTTACATTTTACTTCCTTACTTACTTACATACTTACTAAAAGGCACTCATAAGAGTGCATATGTCCACCAACTGAAGTGATTTAAACACAAGGAAAGGGGAGGAAAAAGGAAGAGCCACTTCGCTGCAGAGTAGGGAGGTAAGTGTAATGACCTCATTGCTATTATCAGTCATCATGTACACAGAACGAACGAATGTTCCAATGTTCACTACGTTCACTTGGTGGAGATAATAAAAGACCATAAAGAACGAACAAATGGTCAGATGGACGGACACAAACTGTAATGTGGCCCACTATAACAAACGCATAACATACAACGTGGGTTGGTGGCGTGGCGTTTGATTCAATCAATGAAGTTACTCTATGCGGGGCCGGGTTAGTACTGGGATGGGTGACTGACAGTGGGCAGGCAAATCATCTCGGTATGTAACCAGCTGCCTAGGTCAACTCAGCCTTCCATCCCTACGGGATAGGTAAATCGAGTACCGGCCTATCTGGCTGGGGTTAAGGCAAGGGCGCATTCACCTGTGTTGGGTGGCAGGTAACACTGTGGGATCCCATACAGCAGGTGATGCTCCATAGCTCTGAAATGGCTTCCATTAAGAGCTATAGCACCACTTTCAACCTTTTAAACCTTTAACAGCAAGCCAGGGTGAATGTGATAACTGGAAAAAGAATGGAAAATTAAACGAACCCCCAACAAATGTGACACTAAATCTTACATGCTGAGGTGAGAAGCAGTCCTCATCACAGCCAGTGATTTGCATACTGGGATATCGGAAAATGTCAGGTTGCGAAAAAGTATCATCTTCGTGATAGACAGGTGATTGAGGCACAATGGACAATGCCCTACAACGCAACAACATCATGATACAATGCAATGCAAGAAAAACCCTGCTAACGCAAAAGTAAACGTGCAGCAGCGGTGCATGTTTGAAAGCCCAGTAAAACAAATAGTACAGTCAATTTAGGGTTCAACCCGGAAAAAAAATACCACAAAGCTGAAAATTTGCCTGCAACATCAGTACACCGTCTGAAACAAAATGTCAAAAGTCTGCTTAAATCCACCTTGAGCAAAAAAGTTATGACCATTTTAAAAACGGAACATTTTAGAAAAATTAAGAAGAAAATCATTTCATTGAAACATAAGCACGTGACATATCAAATTAAAGTTTTTGATGTGACTAATACCACAAAAACACTAAAATTAAATTAAAAGGAGGTCATTTCACAGAAATATGGTTATCTATTCTTTGTCAAGTTAACTAAACCAGTCATCGTAAGTGTAGCCAAAAATTTGTCTAAGAGGGTGGGGCACTCCTGAGGCCACTCCCTTTCTTCCTCATTGTCTCTTCCCTCAATTGTCATGTCTCTCTTTTTTTCCTTCCCACTCTTCCCTAATATCTAGTTTGGTGGTATGGTGAGGGCTGTAAGCTCCCTAACGGGATGGCAAAGAGATCCAATGCAAACATATTTTCCATATTTTGGGCTTTCAAAACTTGTCGTATGGTTGTCCATGTGTAATGCAAGTGATTTGTAAGTGTATTTCACAGGAAAAGAAAGATATGCTTTTTAAAAATCTGACTTGATTCGCATTTTGGTGCTCTGGCAGTATTGGATTTTTTTCGGGTGCTATTACCCCACGGCGGTATGCTCAGTCGGTAGAGTGTTGAACCTTGGATCGAAAGGTCCTGGGCTCAAATCCCGTCAGGGTCAACTCAACCCTTCATTAACCAAGACTCCATGAGTCACTTTTTGCCGACCGTACTATTAACGGTCGTGCTTATGGCACAAGGTGTCTTTCGTCTGTGTCCGTGACAAAATGTATTGTGCTAAACAATAAGTCGTAGGGGTCGGCGCTGGTACTGTTGGATAGGGCGACGGCGATTTCCTATGGGTTGTCAAAAGTAACTATGTCTCCATATGCAGTGGTTTGGCTGCAATTTTTAATCAAACTTTTCAACGACGAAATATAAGTCACTGTATTCTAGAAACGATGATAGATAAGGCCTAGACTGCTACTGAGCACTAACAGAAAGTCACCAAAGGGATAAAATCTTTCAAGTGATCTTGAAGTAGACCGAACATTACACACAATTGTGGCTAAATGGTACATCGTAGAAGGTCGATGATGGCACCGTTAGATGGAATGAAGACTACTTGCTATAGGCTATAAAGCATGTGTCCATTTGCATCAACCGCAATTTTGCATAGAAAGATTGCTGCCTGCAGTTGTGCATTGTAGTAAAGGGCTTCAGCTGCCGGCGAACTGTATTAATGTATTTAACGCGCTATACAGATTTACCAACTGTATGTCCTGCTGTCAAACTTAATTGCACAAATACTGTACAAAGCATAGTGTATATCTTTTCCTTAAAGGTAAGAAAATAAAACTTGAACATGCTATCATATTGCTACCAGACATCGAAACACAAGCTTTTAACATTGGAAGAGAGTCAATGCTGAACGTGAGTACTGAGTAAGCTTATAGTGGGGTCTGCAACAGCAGCGGGTTGCAGAGGCAGAGCTGCTTTGCCCTCTGAGGCTGTAACATAACACCAAAGGACAGCCAAAGAGGTGCAAAATTTTGCACATGGAGTAGTGAACAAAAAATGTTTACTAAAATTAATAACTGCACTATTTCCTAGCCACTGAGTAAATGTTTTTTTTCTGTCAAAAAAGGGCATATCACTTTGCAACAGAAACCAAAAAAATATTTTCATACCATAGAACTCCCTAAGAAACATGTTCGAAAAGCAGGCCAGTAACTGTGTTTGACTCCAGTTCACACTAGGGGCTTATCAATAACTTTCACAACATTTAGGTGACCTTATAGTAATGTATTCAAACTGCCATAATTGTAAATACCAAATATGGATTTTAGCATGCATTTGATAGTTTGTTTCAGACCTTCTACAGTAGTGATGTTTCAGGCAAATTTTCACCTTTGTACTATTTAGTCTAAGTTTTTGCTTATTTCGGGTTAATTCGACTGCATTATATAACAAAAAACGCTTATATAATAGTCGTTTCATCATTTACATGATCATATTTCAACAACGTAAGCTTCTTGTAATTTAATTTTATTGCCATTGTACTTGTCTTTTCAAAAGCTTTAATTTGATATGTCATATGCCTATGTTTCCATGTAATAATTTTTTTCACATTTTTCCAAAAATTGTTGTTCTTTACATAGCCATAACTTTTTTGCCCAAGGCGGACTTCAACAGACTTTTGATATTTTGTTTTTGACACTATACAGATGTTTTTGGCAAATTTTCATCTTTGTGGTATTTTTTGGGTTCATGCTTTTTTTCGGGTTATTTTGACTGGACTAAAAATCTGTCGCCAGAAAGTGCCAGACGACTGGCGGCTATACATCTGTAGTGTTTTACTTGTACTCACTAAAAAACGCTACCTGTCTCACTCTGCCAACGCCGTATCGGCTAAAAATTGCAAATTTTTCCTATCCCCTGTCATTTAGCGCCCTCATTCGGGGTGACTCCTTTCTAATTTATTGAAAAAGCTTTACGGCTCCTAAAACTAGAGTCTTCCAGGCAGCCGATGGTGAAGATTTGGTGATTCTAGGTTGCACTGTTTTTGGCTGATCCACCCATGTAACAGACATACGGACAGATGGACAGACAGACAAACAAAACTGCAGTAGCTGCTGTTGCACACAATGTGTTCTTATCTTCCAACAGATGTCAAAATCAATCCGGCCAATATCTAATCAGTCACATTTGACCTTCTGCCAACATATCTCTAAACCTCAGAACCTGGCTCAAAATTCACATAATTTTTTTCATCTAAATATATATGATAAAGATATGGATACGATTATGGTGTATCTATTTTACATAAAGTCAAAAACTGCAATAGACTTTCACCTTGGTTCAATGACTTCTGCATATTCTGGTGACGAATCTGATTGTTCAATGCATCCCTCACTGTAGCATGAACTCAAACGAGAATTCTCTGCTGCTGACACAACATCATCAACCATCAGTTACCAAGTAGACTAATGCCCAACATTGACACTCTTATTAACAAAAACAAGAAATTTGAGCTAATGCTCAAGAGACGCGCAAAAGCCTATAGCAGTTCCGGTTCAGTAGTTTAGCTGAAAATTGGGGTGTTCACGCTAAGTTTATATACAAATACCAAATTCTCTATCTGGATCGCATAACGATAGTTCCGTGGCGCCACCTTGTCCATGATATAGATTTGTGTCACAGCCTGAAATCGCCAAAAAATCCACAAAACCCCCTATTTTGGCGTTCAAGGTCATTCAAGATCATTAAATTTGGCGCCAATCGACAGCCAGTGTATGACTTCCTATTAGTGATTAATAGTAACCTAGGCCCTATCTCACACTGTTACTGAGATATAGCGACTTATTGGCCAAAAATCGCAAATTTTGCCCACCCCCACTCATTTAGCACCCTCGTTCAGGGTGACCCCCTTCGAATTTATGGAAAAGCTTTATGGTTCCTGAAACAGGAGTCTTCCAGACAGCCGACAGTGAAAATTTGGTGATCCTATCTTGCATCGTTTTTGACTGATCCACCCGTGTGACAGACGGACGGAAAGACAGACAGACGGACAGAATTGTTATGGCTAAGATGCGCTGAAAGCAGTAGCTGCTTTCGCGTGTAAAAATGATAAACAAGTATAGACTGAAAACCATTTCATCTCTGGTGACAAGTTATATGTGAAACACACCATAAATTATGCTAACATAGATCACGAAAGAAAAAACAAAACAAATACAGAGTTTCTCACCAGCAGTGGAAACATAAAGACTTGTCCGAGGTGCAGCCAAACGACTGAAACCTCTGCATAGTACACCATCACACATTAGTTAATGCAGCGTACACCAAATAACGACAGCATCATTAGATGCAGCTATGCGAGCCTATGCTGTACAACTGGAAATGCTCACCAATTACAGCTTGTATCATCACAATTCTTATACATATCACAACATCAGTATGCCTCAGCTCCATCAAAGACTTACAGCAATTTTTCAACGAAACTTGGGTTACCCAATTGCCCCTTATATTTCCTCCGCTGCTGGAACACATCCTTCTTTCTTCTCTTAGTTCAGCGAACTAGAGCTATTGTCAAGTTATAATAAATTCATCAAGTTACAACCTTTTATTATCGTTTTTGTTGACGTTTCAGTAACTGCTGCTGCCTTTGTCAGAACAACTGTCCACCAGGTGTAGCTGCGGTGGACAGTAAGTAGTCATAGATGTGTGGAAGTTGGTAGGACCCCTCGTCTCGGTTCACCGACTTGTCTTGCTCTTTTCTAATGTGTGATCGCTTCCCTGATCCACCGGTCCATTCTGTTGCTTTCTCTGTCGATCACCTTGGCATGGTCCCAGTCTATGACGTGGTTGAGAAAGATGGCATGGTCTGTGACTGCTGACTTGTTTTGCTCTGTTGCTGTACATTTGCTGGTGCTTCATGTGTAAGCCTTTACATCACGTTGTGTGACTTCCTGTCGGTGTTCTTGAAGACGTATGCCGCAACATAATAGACCGGTGAATCAGGGAAGCGATACACATTAGAAAAGAACAAGACAAGTCGATGAACCGAGACGAGGGGTCCTACCAACTTCCACACATATACCACTACTTATGGTACTGTCTGCTGCAGCTACACCTGGCGGAGTCATTCCGACGAAGGCAGCAGTGGTTGCCAAAATGTCAACAAAAACAACAATAAAATGTAGAAATTTGATGAATTTATTATAACTTATTAAGCTAAGTTTCAACCTATGAGTCTGTTGAAAAAAAAACAGAGCCCTTGTCATACCTGAAGTAACAAGCATGTCCTGCTAAATAGTATCTTATTCTGTACAGGTGCAAGAGTGTGAAGACAGATAGACCATGCTATAGCAAACTCTGTACCGGTAGCAACATCACTGACACTTCCAGTGATGTTGGCTATCATAATAGTAGTGAATAAATGACCCAAGTAATTGATCAAACAGACCTGGCGATTGGTGCAGAGAATATAGCAGGACTTGAAGCTCTCCTGGCTGTTGAGCCAGCATCAGTGATCGCCTCAGCGACAGACTGTGAAGATGGTACAGGCGGTGGTGGACGGTAACGTTTAGCCCTTGAAAGGATGCCAACTGCAGACCAACGTGTATTGGCCCCTGTAGTACTTAATCGTTTTGGGAGCCGCGGCAATGGTGGTGGCGATGGCTGCGTAATCGACGTAGACACGGTAGGTGCATCGCTTTGTGCCGCAGGCACGCAATTACCGATAGATTCACTGGTATCTACGCCTGCGCATTTATCGCTGCTGTTACCACTGCAGAACGAACGTTCATCGTTAATCAACACTGTGGAATAGTTAGGGTTGTCGTCATCATCATTGATGTCAAACCGTCTAAGTCTGTTCTTCAAGTCTTGCACCAGTCTAACTGTTCCTTCCACTGACGGATGCACCGCTTTTCCACATCTCTCCGGAGGCTGTTACAAAATACAAGTTAACTACACCAATAATTATGCCGTTGTTGTTCAGTTACTGCATATCTGAATATACTGCTTTAAACTGATTTATCACTATTCCCATAACTATGGATTATATCGTGGGAAAAAAATCCATATCGATTATTGGATGATATCGCATATCATGAGGGCAGAAACCTGAGTGCCAATGGTAAGGCAAGTGAGAGCGAGGGAGGTTGGAGGAAGGGGGAATGAGCACGACAACGACAGAGGGCATGTTGGGAAGGGAACAGGCAGTGGCAGTGCAGCAGCTGTAGCAGCGCCAGCAGCAAAAAAAGAGGCACTGGGCTCTGCTTCTGACAGTTTGTTGACGAAAGTGATTAAAATGACCTAACCGTCCCCATCCCCTCTCTCCTCACTCAGTCGTCATGCAATCAGTTGCAGATTCTGAGCTGGGCATCCAAATGTTACCTACTCACAAATGCCTGCGTCTGTGTGCTTTTGGGGTCCATTAGAATAACTCAGGTGGCATGTGCTGGTGACGTCTGCGTGACGTCGTAGGCGCGGTCTGTCCCACGATATCATAGGGACGCGTGGCTGACGATCGATATCTTGATATCGGCTTATCGATATAATATAATTTGTAATTTGTTTTATCTTTGCTAAATTCAAATATCGTAGCTCATGTTTTACAAAGGGTTATGAAAATATGGAGATAAGATATCTCATGGGTCGTAGAGTTCTTCCATTGACTCTGATATGCCATTTGTTCATTTGTTCTTGACCAAAATTTTCTCTTGTCTATCAGCGAAAAAAATTTGAAAATCAATCACAGTGTTTCAAAGATATCATAAACAAGGCAAGGGTTTATTATTTTCTGGGACAAGAGACATAGTAAGTAAGCAAGCAAGTAAGTAAGTAACTAAAACGTGCTTTATATATAGCACATATCGTTAATATATCGTTAGTATCATTTATACCATATATAAACAGCACCAAAAATAATATGCATGAGAAAACAGACACAATGTTAGAATTCAAACACGCAACAAAATGCCAAAAGTTTATGCACTGACTGACCTTTCTGATTACGGGGATTGGTCTTCTGCTAAAACTTGGAGTACTCCTTCGTCGTAACTTTGCACCAGACGGCTTTCTACTAACAGCTACGGGTCGACGTTCAGCAGGCTGTGGTCTAACATAAATCAGCACAAAACAGTCAGAAACATACAACTTACCCAGCCCCATTACAAGTGCATAGTAAAAAGCATGACTATCACTCAAATTAATTTCTGAAGCATTAAAACAATTCTAGCCTTTATAAGTCCTTTATAGTGTGCAGTGTCAACCAGGCATATGTGACTGTTATGAAATGACCAGTGAGCACTGCGAATATTCCAGCAAAATATCAGCTTCATCTGATCTAATAAAATGCCAGCAAAAATAATTTTTAAAAATAATAAACTATCACTATAATAGAAGTTTCATAAAAGACTAACAATGGCAATAGTAGTCAACAAAATAAAGCATGTAAACTTATCATCAATGTAACAGATGTAACAGACTTTAACCAACCATAATAAATAACAACAATAATAATACAATTTCTACAGCGTCCTGATGTACTAAAATACAAAAGCATCGAGTTATATGAATTACATAAACTACCGGATAATTAAAATCACAGAAATCTCACTTTGTTCTCTGCTTGTTCCAAGGCTCAGCAACATCAACATCTTCCCATAGGTCGTCAGAGGTATCTAACCCGAAAAATTTACATCAAAACAACATAAACACCACCTTCCAATCGACAGCCATTTCAAACATACAGCAAAGCTGCCCCACTGCCCTCACCACATACCTTATCTATCTGATTCTCAAGTTATTCCCAATATGTGCATCCTCATGTTGGTGATGTAGCATATAGTGGTTAGAATGTCGATCTTGGCCGGCAAATTTTCGTTATCCTGTGCTAGACTGATGGATGGCCGTTTGACCACTTTGTAGGTACGGCGTCCGCTATCAGTCAACCAACAAGGCCAACTCAGCCTGCCATCCCTCCAGGGTTGGTTAAATGAGTAGTAACTCATCTATATGGGTTACAGAAGGTGGTGACCTTAGTACAGCTGACTGGGGCTGCCTAGTCGGCCGCTGCGCTAGCCTGTGTCTGCAGGCTGCATGCGGTGGCCGTGCGGCCAACGACTCTGGTTAGTGACAAAAAGCGCATTAGAGGCGTGTACGCGAGATGCGCTATGCAAATTGACACCTTTATCTTTTTTACCTTTACCTCATGGGGAGGCTTTTATAGCAATATCCCCTTAACAATATCAATTCATGTATTGAAACTGTTAGCCTCAGCTGCAAAAAGACTATCCGTAACTGTCCCTCACTCTGGCTACACTGCTTACACTGGTGGATCCAGGACGATGGGGGGAAGGGAGGAGGCAATACAGCCATGCCTTCCACCTTCTCCCAGAATCCAGTCATATGCAGTAGCTAATACAGCTGCATTCCTCTGTGAGCCGTTGCACAAGGAAACATAGAATATGTAGAAAGCACAAACAGTCATTTTCTAATATAACAATGTTAACAGTAACTGATCACATGGCATATAAAACCAGTATTACAAAATCATGGCTATTTCTCTACAATGAAATACTGATGCCAAAAATGAAAAGATTAGCAAGCAACTGACATGGAACAAAGTCAGATACTTACCAGATCTGAAAGAACTAGCAGCACTGGTATTCGCAGAACTTGTCTCTATGGGCAGATGTCCACACGCTGCCATCTTCAGATTAGCATTACTTCTTATCGGTGTACTTTGACGGTCAGCATTTGATGGCACAAAGCTGGCAGGTTGTACACGTGATGTAAATTTCAAAACAACTGATGAAGAAATACTTTCAGCATCCGAAGCATTGTGTGTGTGGCTTTCATCATTCGTATCATAAGCTGAATTTGTCGCATTTTCAAGAGCAGAGTCATCAGCTCTGTTGCACAGAGTTCCTTCCCAGCCGTGGTCAGTTCCCGGCTGACCACGCAGACTGAATGATATATGTATGTTGTCTAACCTCTGTGTGTGTAACAAAGTTCCCCCTGACCCACTTTCACTAATCTGTTCCTCCAGCTTTATGGCAACATTTCTAACATAACTGCCAGTGACCCTTGGACCAATAGTGTCCTTCAACAGTGTGCAATCTTCACTTGTTGCTCGAGACATTCCTCTGTCAATCACACTGCAGTACTGTCAGTCAGTTGCCTTTACAGGTCAACTATTCATTGCACAAGTAACATGGTAAATTGCTAAATTCAATATCTCGCCACATCATACACATTCAACAAAATGGATGATAAAACTAAATAAAACAGCCACCATCCCCGACTGCAGGTCTCTTATGCATAAGTACCCCAAGTGATATAGGGTTAAAGTATGAGGGTTAGTGTTGAAGTGTTCGCACTAACACTTATACTCTAACCCTAACTGTAAGCATAGGACTAAATCTACAGGAAGGTGATGGTTGTCTTCTTCAGTTTTACCAAACGTTAATTCTATTTTCAGTTCGGCAAACTGATAGAAACAAGGCAAAATTTGCTACTCTCAGTTCGGGAAAAACGGATAACGCCCAAAAATTACAAAAGGTGATATTATTCAGCAGCACATTGACATGCAGTCAGCGTGATGTGGGCAATATCACCTTTTGTAATTTTTGCTCTTTTCGATGTGCAAGTCCTTAAATATTGCCGTTAACAAGTGTATAAACTAATGTTTTGTACATTTATTCTAGGTAATTGTTTAAAATAGCTACGCCACCTTAAACGACTGTGTACGTATATGATATTGATGTGTATCGGTAGAATGACTTTCGTTATGCATGTTTTTAAGGTAATATCTTGGCGAATACTGTTAGTTACCTTTTGATGACCGATTATAAAATTTAATGTAAACACACCAGTTTGTTTATTTTTTTTGATATTATGTCATGTTTAAGTAATGAGAAGTACCGAAATTGGTGGGAAAAATGGCTATCATATGGGTCTTTTTTATTATAAAAATTCTGTTTCTATGCCGGAAGTGGGTGTGGCGGGCGGCAATCTCCAGTGTCACGTCGGCCCAGAATATGACCTCTGCGGCCTGTTTAGCGTGCTCAGGCAATTACGTGCGCTTCGTTGGCAGTCAGTCGGGCTGTCTAGACGAAGCGCTTTTGTCTGTTATAGTGTGCGTTATAGCGTCGAATGCGAATATCGGCAACTGTGGAGCATTTAGGTGGATACTGCTGCATTTCTATAATTTGTCTAATAGTGCGGCGTGCGTTACGATGTCATTCTGGCCGACTGCTGATGTGAATAATGCGGTGCACTTTGTCATCTGGCTGCATAAGGTAGGCCTACAATTGTTTCGGTTAAAGTTTGTTGTTTTTTCTTTTAATGTTGCTTCAGAAGTGACTGAAATAGGTAGAATTAGTGTTGTTATGCATGTTTCAGACTAATTTAATTATGGGAAACTGCAAATAATTGACAACTGAGACACAGCATGTATGTGTCCTGCGGTTTTCTTGCACATCCTGAAATATTAGTATCGCCACATAACCGCTATAATGTGACAATATAATGCTCTAAAATTAAAGAAAACCTATAGTTTTACAGTTTTCAGCACTTTTTGGGGGTTATTCAGTGTACTGCGGTTTTCAGTCATACCCGTCTACACACAGGTGACTAACAGACAGCGATAAATACTTTTACACACGACACTACAATATCTAATGTCAAGTTATATCAATTCTAAAGTCTCTGAACTTGCCAATATTCAACTTAAGCGAAACAAAATAGTGAAATATAATATATTTTACAATATTTAGCTTTAGCTTAGAATAACTTCCGGCAAAAGTAAACTTTACCGTTTGCGACTACAAGGCCTCCAAGAGACTGGATTGGATGAAAAAGTTTTATTAGTCGGACGCAATTTTTGCAGACTGCGTTAAATTTAGTTTATTTTGGCACGTTCTTGCTGTTTCCACAAGTGGAGCATAATGTAAATGGGTGTTAATGATGAGACGATAATTGATAACGGATATAGATAGAAAGCAAATCTCACCAAAGTATAATTTAGTTAAAGGTGATTATAATAGTTTTAGGGAACATAATATGTCAATGGACTGCGTAATTTTTTTCAAGTTTGTAATAACGATGTTGAAACAATGTGGAAAAAGTTTTAAAATAAATTATGTCAGAGCATCAAAAAGTTTATATCTGTTGTCAAAAATTTAATGGTGGTAAAAGTGGTAAATGGTCTAGAGTCTAGACCATAGTGGTCTAGAGTAGACCATTAGACCCATAGAACTTTTTTAGACCTCGATAATATAGGGCCCGTAAGTAAACAAAGTTATTTATCCTCGATCTGTTTTTCATCGCGCAGACTGCTACTTCCGGAGACAAAGAAAATGGTGTTGTGTTTTGTTTACGGTTGCAATCACAATAATTTGCGCAATACTTGCCGATTTTACAGATTTCCTGAAAATAAGAGGACAAAATGGGCACAGCTATCGAGGTAATATTATACGAATGTATACCGATGTGTATGTAGGCTTTTGAATCCTATACTACGTACGCGAAGCGTTATGGTCAGGCACTCAGGCCGGTGTCTGGCTTTTTCGCCCCTTTGCCGGTTCGCCCCCTGGCTTGTTCGCCCTTGGCTGATATGCCCGCTGGCTTTTTGGCCCCCTCACCTTGGACGTTTCGCCCCTGTTGAATACCAGTAATTTGACACCGAGGTTTGTACGTAATAAATGTACAAAACATTAGTTTATACACTTGTTAGCGGCAAAATTTAAGGACTTGCACATCGAAAACAGCAAAAATTACAAAAGGTGATATTGCCCGCATCACACTGACTGCGTGTCAATGTGCTGCTGAGCCAGGGGGCGAAAGAGCCAGCGGGCGAACAGGCCAGGGGGCGAACCGGCAAAGGGGCGAAAAAGCCATAATTCGTCAGGCCGACTACCACACTAGTCAAGCCTGCGGTAGGAAACATATTAGGTTAAGATTAAAAAGCAAGTTGTGGAAGAAATAATGGCTATGCAGGCTAATCG
>Ga0209671_1002138_pt1 | contig 17706 bp, 7 predicted proteins | sample WorMetHERISLAND2_2_FD_187401 | JGI IMG/M metagenome (GOLD analysis project Ga0209671, IMG submission 187401) | Marine gutless worms symbiont microbial communities from Max Planck institute for Marine Microbiology, Germany - Olavius geniculatus... | ecosystem: Host-associated > Annelida >...
AATGTAAACGGTGTTGACGAAAACGATTTTTTTCAGCGTTGAACAAAAAAATTTTTGAAAATCGGTCCACTGCGAACAAAGTTATAAGCGCTCATGTTGACCTACCCTAAGTCGACAATGCGCGTTCGGCATATACCAATGCATTTGAGTTCGGGCCACGTGACTTTGATGCCAGGGAAATTCCCCCCCCCTAATTTCCCCCAGTCGGACTTAGGGCGCCAGGCGGACTCACGTTGGGCTCTGCCCCAAATTTATAGTTTGCTATGTTTCACTGTGTAAGAAAATAAATATTTAAGTGGTATTTTTGAAGAACTGTGTAGTTTGTAGTTAAGACACTTTGCCATGATCAACTGTAGATATGATGTTTTGCCATTTGCCATTCAGGCCTCGATATGCAAATTATCTGACATGCAGTTTGTTTCAAAACAAACTCATTTTTGTCCATTATACCATGATTATCAAACACGTTCACCATTAATTGTTGCATAATGTGTTCACTGACACATCAAAAGAAATAAACTTTTTATATATCAAAATAACACCAAAAATATTACCAAATACAATTAATTCCAACGCAGTACAAAAACACTGTACAATTCACAACAACTGGTAGTCAAAAGTCTTACAAAACTACATCGTTAGCGTTAACAATATCTGTTCACTACAAAATAAGCAAGTACTAACAGTGCCATCCAGAGAACAGGTTGAAAGCAAGTAGTCATCGAATGGACTGAAGTCAAAATCGGTTACAAAATCTACAACACAATTATGAAACACTGCCAAGCAAACAACACTCTGCATACTGCTTACTGAATATGCACAAAATATAAAGATATCACAACTTTTAAAGTTACTGACAGAAAAAGCTATGCTTTAACCCAAATCCTACATTCTGAATTATCACTGTAAAATTGCTGAAGAAATACCAACACAATCCACTGACTTGAAATGAGTCAAGCAGTTAGACTTGCCACTTCTAAACTCCTGTGTTCATCTCCCACAGACAACAAGAAATTTGAGCTAATGCTCACGAGATGTGCAAAAGCCTATAACAGTTAGTGTTCGCAAACTGTCAGTCTATCTCCAGCCATTTCGTTGCAGTTCATTCTTGGAGTGTGCACTGTAGCTGAAGATCGCAAAAATCAATAAAAAAAACCCTTATTTTAGAAGTTCATGGTCTTCAGAGTCATCGACGTTGATATGAATGAAAAGCTTGTCGCTAGTGCTTGTTGTGATAGGCAGCATGCCCATGCCTATCTGCAACCGTTTTCACAAAAGACTGGCCAACAATGGTAAAAAAAATGACTTTTTGGGGGTACCACTCTTTGATGCCCTCATGTGCAAGATTCCTTAAACCTAAAAAATCGAGACTTGGACTGTCAAAATCTATGTTCAATGCTAAAAATTTCATATGCAGCTTTTCCATGTCTATCTGAATTGATTTCAGCACAATTCGGTCTTGAAATGTGTCTCGCAGCCCGAAATCGCCAAAAAATCCATAAAACCCTTATTTTAGCATTCAAGGTCATCCAAGGTCATTAAATTTGGTGGCAATCGAGAGCCAGTGTACGACTTCCTATTAGTGATTAATAGTAACTTAGGCCCTATCTCGCACCGTTATTGAGATAAAGCGACTAATTGGCTAAAAATTGCAAATTTTTCCCATCCCCTCTCATTTAGCACCTTCAATCAGGGTGACCCCTTCGAATTTATGGAAAAGCTTTATGGTTCCTGAAACTAGAGTCTTCCAAGAAGCCAACGGTGAAAATTCATTTATCCTAGCTTGCATTGTTTTTGACTATTCACCCGTGTGATAGAGAGAGAGATGGACGAAGAGACAGAACTGTGACGGCTAAGACGCGCTGAAAGCAGTAGCTGCTTTCGCACGTAAAAACTGTAGGAGTCTGTAAACAAAACTTACTCCCATTCTCTATGCCAAAACCAAGCACAGGCAACAAAAAGAACACAACACATTCTATTCTGTTGTAAATAAACTGTTAACAACAAAAAACAATAACAAGATTACTGGAATGGGCTTGTATAGTTGGCAGTGGAGCTGATAATCTTTCTCTGGTTGACGCAGGCAGAAGACCAACGCTACTTCCACCTACGAACATACAAAACTACTCACATCATCACAAATTACATACTCGACAACAGCAGTATATAAACAACAAAGAGTAATACTGCTGAAATAAATATCACTGTTGGCAAAGATAGTACCATTTGACAACAAGATAATGTTCATACGAACACGGAGTCTGTCCAACGCATTTCGATAGTTTACAGCATATGTCCGCATAAATATTATCAGCGAGCTGTTTAGACTGGTAGAAAAAAATCAAACAGTTTAATTTCAAATTAAACAGCAGCAATGATCCTTTCATCCTTCTCTATTATTTTAACTAAACAATAGACATTGTCAGTCACGAGACCATTCGATTCAATATAAATGGTCTATCGTCACCATGTGTTTATCTTGCACTGTTATGGAGATATGGCGCCTCAAAGATAATGGAGTCACGCCTTTAAACTTTTGTGGTCACGTGACGTCATTGGCCACGTGACTATTCGACTCCCGGGAGCCGAGTTCCTATGGGTGGTCATAGTGACCATGCGCCCATCTCGCACCTTTACAGAGATATGGCGCCTCAAAGATAATGAGGTCACGAGTTTGACCTTTTGGGGTCACGTGACCATTCGACTCCCAGAAGTCGACTTCCTATCCGTGGTCCATGGTGACCATGGGTCCATATGGCACAGTTACGGAGTTATTGCGCCTCAAATATAACGGGGTCACGACTTTGACCTTTTGGGGTCACGTGACGTCATCGGTCACGTGACCATTCGACTCCCGGGGGCCAAGTTACTATGGGTGGTCCATAGTGACCATGCGTCTATCTTGCACCGTTATAGAGATATGGTGCCTCAAATATTGGACGCACAGACCTGGACATAGAAAGAAAGACGAAAGAATGGAAAGAGAACGAGAAAGGGGGAGGGGGAGGGAAGGGAAAGGAAAGTGGAAAAAAGGAAGGGAAATGGGAAGGAGAAAAGGAATGGAAGGTAAAGGGAAAGGATTTGGAAAGGGGAAAGAAAAGGAAAAAACGAAGGGGAAAAGGAAAGGAAAGGAGAAGGAGAAAAGTAATGAAAAGTAAAGGGAAGGGGAAGGGAAATCGAAAGGGAAAGGAAGAAAGGGGAAAAAAGGGAAAGGGGAAAAAAGGGAAAAGTGGAAGGGAAAAGGGTAAAGAAAAGGGGAAAGAGAAGGAAAAGGGGAAGGGATAGGGGAAGAAAAAGAGGAAGGGGAAAGGGAAAAGGGAAGGAAAAGGAAAAGGGGAAGGAGACGGGAAAGGGGAAGGGAAAGGAAAGGTGGAAAGAAGATAGCTTAAGAAATGTAGGACGCACAGACGCACGGACACAAAAGTGATTTTATACTCTGTCCAATGCTATGCACTGCATTGGACAGACAAAAATAGCTTGTTATTTGTTAATTCAACTTAATTGGCAAACAAAGTATCAGTAATCAATTAAACTTCAAAACAAGTATTTAGCTATTACCGTACTATTACCAGCATATGCAACAATCTATGCATTTGCTGCTGCTGATTATGTGCAAGCTGCAACTAAAATGTATTTTAAACAGAGATGTAAAAAATAAACTTCAATCATACAAATACTAGTACCGTATTCTACTCTTCCCAACAGCTAAATACGAAAGCAGCTAGAAATAAACTAAAGCAGTGCTGCTAATGCAGACATAAATTTAATCAATTTACTTGTGCAATTCATTGGTATGAATAAGAAAAATTTAACTACAGCTATAAATACCAATACTATACATACAATGCATAACAAAAAAACAAAAAATATAAAAACGTACCACCAGAATCTATGTTGAAAACCATGTATGCTGCACTTGCCTTTATATGGTTACCAAACGAACTGTTTATATTACCGACATTCAAGTCACCAATCCACTCCTTTGATCAATACAATAAACATTTTCACTGTAGAGCTATTAAAAATCACCAAATATTAAAATACATTATGATGTTAAACTGTATCTTTAGACCACTCAAATGATAAACAGCAGTTATAAAGCCTGATTTCCACCATCACGTGCCGCACTGTAACTCAACGCATTTTTATGCAAGCAAATTGACGATGCGTAAAAAGTACGTTCTGTACTGTTCGGTAAGCTCCGCAACGATGCCACAAGTCATCGTGGCGCCATTCTGCAGGAGATAGAAACTGTCTCTATTTTTCTGCCGTTGCACCGTTGCGGTCAACCAATCACAGCAAAGCCGTGCCCGCAATGGTAGGCCACTACAGCGCACGCGGACAATGGCGCACAAAGGCAAAATGCCGAAATTTGAAATAGATGCAAATAAAGGGGCCTACCAATACAGATTTAATTTGAACTTAAACAAAACAAAAATTTTTTTTTGCATTTTTCTGCTGCTCTTTGCTGCGATGCCCCGCCTCCGCCCCACTTCTGAACAAAAAGTTACTGTGCCGTTGTGGCATAAACAGCAAAAAAAAGTACGCAGCACTAAAGTGCTTGCATACTTATTTCCGTTCGTGCTTGCGTTGTGTTACGGTACGGTACGTTGCGTTGCGCAACGTGATGTTGGAAGTTAGGCTTAAGGCTGGCGTAAAAACAGTTCGTAATCTAGAACGAAATCAGCAGAGCTGTATATCTGTGTGCAACATTACTTTATCAAATATTAAACTTTACAGAAGGTCGTAACAATCCAAAAGTAAGCATGCATAGATGGTTTGCAGTGCATGCAAAAGCAAACCAATTGTCGACAAAATACAATAACATTACTTACGTCTTTTTTAAAGGGTTTTGGTGCAGCATTTTTATAAATTGAAGTCTTGAATTTCCACATTGTCTTCAAATTCAAATACCTGTATAAACATTAACATTTTTAATTGCACAGCCAGTCAATGAAAAAATATGTTAATTTCAATGAAAAAAACATCTACGTACTAAATCTGTGGCTGTGAATCAAGTCTGACAACTACCTTACACCGAATCTGCAGTTGCCTCTATCTGCAATAAGTCACCAGTCACTCAACTGGGGCTGTGGTAAAGTGCGGACCTGCGGACAGACCAGTGGGTAAACTGCAGACCACTAAAATGCGAACCCCGTGCAATTGAATGCCTAATGAGAGATGTGCCGTAATGTGTATAAGCTTAATATAGCATTCATGTTTTAGGCCCCTGTCTAAGTATTCACTGGTGCAGTGCTCAATTCTAGTAGTTCACATCTGAATTTCAGTTTAAGGATAGGCTATGTGTAGGCCAAATATCGGCACCTTAGATTCAGCTTGCAGCAGGTCCATCATATATTCATTCAATCACTCACTGAATGCAATAAGCTAATAATATGTCACTAAGCAATAGGCCTAAAAATGAAAATCGTCCTCAGAATAGTGCATAGGCCTAAATGAACTAGATAAAGTTAAGCAAGTAGGCCTATCACAAATACCAGAAAATTAAAATTACTTTTTTTTCGCTGAAATCCAGAAACTCGCCTATAAATGGAATTTAGCGTAGTGCAACGCAACAAAACAATAGGCCAATAGCTCATGGCAATATACCAAGAAAACGTCAGATAAATAGGCCTAAAAATTAGAAATTCTTCTTATAATAGCTTCAAAACGAACTGGCAGATTTTAGCAAGTGAAACATCAGATGTCAATAAAAGAAACTGTCAACAGAGTTCACAAACAAACGCTCCGTGCTGGTATCAAACACAGCAGCAATGATGCCAGCAGCCGCAGTTCTCGCACTCGACACAAATGATCTCCTTGTCGGTGTTCTGGCTAGTGTTGCACAGATCACCAGTACCAGACGCTGGCGGATCATCGGGTTTCATGTCATCAACCGGAACATCATCATCACTGATCCTCTGCTGTTGCCAAGGATGGATTAACGGAAGTGACCATCAACGCCTTTCTGCCCGTGAATTTGAATAATTCAACAATGTTTGATGATCTTTTACTTTTATATCCATACGATATGCCAGTGTTTTTCAACCTTTTTGTTGCCGCGGAACCCTGAACAAGCGTGGAGGTCACTCACGGAACCCCATGCATTGATCCGTGCGTTCAGCGACGTACGCGAAGTTGAAGCTACAGGGTGTCTACGGACTCATTTCCCTAGCAGAGCAAAGCCCTTGTGAGGACGACATAGCAAGCCAAGATGACCAATATTAAATTTTACCACATTAACAGGTAGCAGTACGTTATTGTACTTAACGTAACACGACGGGCGAGGCGGTCGACGACGGCCTCTTAGCCCCCGCCATACCAACTGAAAAAATTTATCATGTGGACGTCCTCGTTAAAGATACGTGCCTTTTTAATTTTCCTTAGCATAGTGTTTAAAGAATTGAATTCATTAAGTAAATGGTCAAACGATTTCGTAACCATAGGCCTAACCCTAATCAGTGCGTTTTTTTCTTTTCTTCATCTTTATTTGCGATAATCCACTTATCCTCGGAGTTGAGTAGCCCAATGTCGTGCATAGAAAGCCTACGCTCCTAAAAATGCAAATACGCCAAGACTACTAACAGCAAAAATGATTTAACAGAGTTGGTCTATGCAAAAATAAACGCGGAGAAACGCAATTTCGAACAAAATATTTCATGGTGAGTATTTCTACGACATTGTCTGGCAAGATTTTGCATGCTAGCTTATTCATTACTGGCCAGCTGCGGAACCCTTGGCAGATGCTCGCGGAACCCTGGGTTCCGCGGAAACCCGGTTGAAAAACACTGTGCTAGCTGCACAGTGACTGTTCGTTTACTAGCTTAGCAATGCAGCTATTATATTGTGTACTTAGGCCTAATGCTGCATCACGAGTTATATACTGATCGATTCTGGCCACCTTCAAGGCCATGGTACGTGGCACCGCGCTTTTTTCGATCCATTTACCAAATATGTACCGTGCCTTTTTGCTGGCCTGCTGAAGATTTTGGAAACAAGCTTTGTGCAGACGGTAACGGTATAATTTAAGTGATCGCTTGAAATTTGACAAAAAGCTCAGTTAATTTTGGTAGGCCGAACGTACCGCCAGCATGCGATCGTTTAGCCACATTGCCACAATAGTGCGTCCAATACTCCTCTAGTCATCCAATTAAAGTGAATGATTTTTATCTCACCTGAAAGGGCTTATGCGACTTTTTACTAGTGATCAATAGCAACAGCTATAGCCCTATCTCTCACCGTTTTGAGGTACGGCCAGTTATCGGTTAAAAACGCACATTTCCCCCACCCGGGAGCCCTTTCTATTTTAATCCCAAATTAGAAAATTCTTCTTTGTACTGGTTCGCTAAAATGTCGCACACGAAGAGCCACAACGCCGAACTAATAACTAATCGTGCAATAAGTTTTTCAGTAAAACCTACCGCTTGGCCACAATACATATGACAAAGAGACACAGGTAGTAAGTACTACGTAGCAATTAGGCTAGACCGTTTTACTTACCAATTTGCGCATCACCAATTCTTGTCTAATAGGACAACCGAGTACCACCTGGTGGTGTGTTGATAAAATTGTCGTAGTTTGTTTACTTTTTCTGTTAACAGTTTTAATCGTGTAATTAATTCTCAGCCGATATAAACGTAGTTTAAATTACATGCTAGATATGTTCTTTAATGTTGTTAGTTGCTTAGTTGTTGACGACAGTCACTTATAGAAATTTCGTGACGTTGCACGTATGCTCAGTACGCTTGACCTAATGATAGGTGCAAGTGCAAAATTGAGTGACTTGATTTTCATATGATGCTAAATGTGTCTATTTCGTTGTTGTTTTAGGTTAACATGGAAGACGCTGTCTTCTATTCGTCTTCAGCTGTGGCACTTGGAAAAGTCTCCAATGAGCTGTCTAGTCCTTGTAATGACAGTGGGTGAGTGTTAACTTGAACGTTGAGTCACATAACGTGCATCTTTGAGTACATATATATGTATATGTTTGTTTATTGTAAACAAGTTTATTGTACACAGTTGTCAGGCCACAGCCGTATTGTTTGTACAATTTTTACTTGGGCCACCTAATTGCATGTAAGTTTTTCTGAGTCTAAGCACATTTTTTATGTTATAATTCAGCTATTGGATGCAACACAATAAAGATGTTTCGTTCGTTCATTCATGCAGACAGAGAGAGAGAGCAGCCCTATTATCGTCATCTGGCTCACTCACCTTGCCTACATAGTTTAGCACTGCTGCGTCTTTGTTTTTTTTAATCCTTAACACTTTAATCATCACTAAGTGAACTTTTGATATACCCATAGTATGTTTAGCTTTTCAAACCACAGCTGGTTTATTAGCCTCCCTTAGCACTGCTGCGTTAAATGTTTGCAATTGTTTTTCTGTCCATGTGACAGCTTGCATACTTGTTCATTCATAATTTTATCGATTGATCATTTTGCAGAATTACAACTACTTCGGAAGCCAACAGTCCTTCGTCGGATGACTGTGACAGCAGCATCATGGATGACAATTGTAACAACGGTTCCAGTCAGACATCTTCTTTTAAACTGACACCAGATGTCAACGGAGTAACCGCACCATCGTCACCATCAGCAATTGGCAAAGGTGTCATTTTTGTCATCTTTTACTTGCATAGCTGACATAAATTGATTACTTATTATACTGATTTGTTACATTTATCAGTGATTATAACAGAATCAACCAGAAAATAATTCAAAACTATTTTTGCTGAGTTCTTAAAACTTTTAGCCTGCAAATTTGCATATTTTAAAATATTTCTTTGATGCACTTAACACTAGATATTATTTATTAATGCTCATTTAAATAACACCAATAACAGAAAATCTAAAAACAAATCAAACCAGACTTTTTAAAAAAATCTTAGTTTAACACAATAAGGCCCACTGCATTGACTTTGAAACTTTGAAATTTTGCACACTGTTTCTTTGCGTGTGCTTAGGACCTGATGTGTTGGTGCCAGCTAGCAGCTATATCATGTGGAATCGCAAGGATGCAGTGAAGCTACGTACAACAGACAGCGGACCTCAGTCCCAGACCCCGGTCTCAGTGGTCACGGCATTCCAACAGACACTAGCTCGATTTCCCGACCACACTGCTCTTGGTAAATATCTTGCCAATTTAGTTTTCGAGCTATAGAAATTGCTAGCTGTTAATCACACGATTAATTGTTGGAAAAATTTCAAGATAATAATGATTTTAATCTGCAAAATTTTGCCTAAAGTCAACTCCCGAGAAGCATTGCAATCAGCTGTTTTTTCTAGTTAAAGTCATCATTTTATTCTGTCTACAAGACACATGTCTAAAAAATCATGTAAAAATCAGTCAATATATGTGTCCCAGTGCATCTTATTGCTTAATAACTGAAACGTCTGCTAAACAAGAAGATGCATCTTCCAGTCTTCCTTTTCAGTTACAACTGTTAGTTTTTGATGGAAAGTAATGTTTAATTAATGCTTAACTTCTTGTAAAGGTAACCTTTAAAAAATTAAATTTTAATAGTTATCAGCTCTGCATTATTGATCTTGTTGTCTCTGCTGGAGAAGGTTATGTGAGTGTTAACTTATGTTTTCTGTTTGTTTGCTTTTTCTGTCTTATTTGTTTGTTTGTCTGGTTCTAAATCCATGGTTTCGCCAGACCAGATGGCAGCAGCATTATTCTCAGTCGAGTTTTTAGATCTCTAATCACCGCTAGTTTGTTGTTTATTTGTTAACAGCGTACAAAGCAGAAGGCAAGTGGCACGGAATCACGTTCAAAGAATACTATCACATGGTCCAAACAGCAGCAAAGGCATTCATTAAGGTGCTGCTCTCACATTATTTGGCCAACTTTAATTATGGTTGCATCAATGGCACAAGCAGTCTGTCTGCTGTTTGCCTGTTGTCTGTCTGTATTGATTGCTAAATGGTACATCTTACCAGAAAGCAAATAGGTTCGCCCGATCTTTACAACCTAGCCCATTCCCCAAACCAAGGTACTAACTACACCCATATACTTTACATGAGTTGCTTGCTAGTTATATCTTAAGGGTGTGGCCGGAATTTTACCTTCACCATCACAAGTTATGCAAATGAATAAGAAATTGTGTTTAAATTTGCAGGCCTTCAAATGCCGGCAATATGGTCGGCTTACCCTAGCGACAGCTGGGCTTCTTGTTTTCACAAATGCTGTTAACTGGTGTTTTGTACCTTTACCCAGCATCGTCTGTGTTTCGGGTTGCTCTCCTCAGTGTTTTGAGTTTTTCGACCAAAACGACCATGTCATTTGCGGGTTCCAAAAATATAATGTACATGTATAACAGTAACGGGTAATGCTTGCAATTGTTCTTTGAGTCATTTTTGGGAATCGTTCACTTAAGTGTTAAGCGTCCGTAAAATGCGTATAGTAGTGGTAGTGACAGCAGCAGTAGCAAAAGTTTTGCCACCACAGTTACGAAAAGTTTACTTTTTATCTGTCAATATCTTGATCTTGCACTTTTAATCATTATTATAATAATGAAATGACTGTTGTGTCTGTGTCTGCAGCTTGGTCTGGAGAGATACCACGGTATTGGAATTATTGGCTTTAATTCACCAGAGTGGTTCGTCTCTGATCTTGGAGCAATTTTTTCTGGGTTTGTCACTATTTGCTACCACATGGTACATTTATATATGCGACAGCAGACTGCTTCGTGCATCTTAGCCATGGCCTAGGCGTCCAATCCATTCGTCCGTTCGTCTGTCTGTGTATCACACTCTGCAGCCCTATCAAAAAATGGTGCAAGCTAGGATCAAGAAATCTTCACTGTGAGTTGCCTCAAGGACTCCTTTTTTGTGACAAAATTTTGAGCCCCTGGGTGAGGGAGTTCCCATGGAACGAGGGCATGAAAGAGGAGTACCCTTCTAAAAAGTTTTTGTTTTACGGCTGTTGGCTCGTCTAGCATAACATCTAATTTGAGCAAGGTCCACATAACATGCAGCAGCATCGGTTCTGCCACCTGGGCAATTAGTGTACAGTGTGCATTAAAACAATAATACATCTCAAAGGAGTGCCAGATGACGATGCCAGATTTAACAGTCTACCAGCATCCATTCGTGACCCATTACTGTCACTCACTGTCTTCTGTAACCGACTCAAGACTAATCTGTTTGGACAATAGCTGCAGCATTTGTTGAGTGGAAAGGATGCCTTTAAATTTGTGAACTAATTAACCAACTCACTAACCAACCACAGGAGAACAGGCCAGTGAATGTTGCACTGCAGTCCCGTGGTGGCCCTGTTTGCCTGAAAAAGGCTGAACATGCTTTTAGACATCTGCCTCTGTGTACAGCGGTCTGGCGACTGGCATATACACAACTAACTCGCCGGAGGCGTGCTGGTATATTGCCCACAGCGCCGAGTGTAACGTGATTGTCGTGGACTCGGACAAACAGCTTCAAAAGATTCTCAAAGTCCGCGACAGGCTGCCACAACTACGAGCCATTGTCCAGTATAATGAGCCACTGCAGCAGAGATATGACAATGTCTACACGGTGTGTAGTAGTAGTAGTAGGAGTAGTAGAGGTAGTAGTAGCAGTAGTAGTAGCGGTAGGAGTAGCAATAGCAGTAGCAGCAGCAGTAGTAGCAGTTGCAGTAGTAGTAGCAGCAGAAGTAGTAGTAGTAGTAGTAGCAGTTGCAGTAGTAGCAGTAGCAGTAGGAGTAGGAGTGGCAGTAGCAGTAGTAGTAGCAGTAGTAGCAGCAGCAGTAGCAGTAGCAGTAGTATTAGTAGTAGTAGTAGCAGTGGTAGTAGCAGTAGCAGTAGTAGCAGCAGTGGTAGTAGCAGTAGTAGCAGCAGCAGTAGCAGTAGCAGTAGTATTAGTAGTAGTAGTAGTAGTAGCAGTGTCAGTGGCAGTAGCAGTAGTAGTAGCTGTAGTCGTAGTAGCAGTTGTAGCAGCGGCGACAGCAGCCGCAGCGGCAGCAGCAGCAGCAGCCGCAGCGGTGGCAGCAGCAGCAGCAGTGGCAGCAGCGGTGGCAGTGGCAGCAGCAGCAGCAGTAGTGGCAGTAGCAGTGGTAGCATTGGCAGTAGCAGCGGTGGCAGTGGCAGCAGCAGCGGTCGCGGTGGCGGTGGCAGTAGCAGTCGCAGTGGCAGTAGTAGCACTAGTAGCAGCAGTAGTTGCAGTAGCAGTAGTAGCATTGGCAGTAGCAGTAGCATTGGCAGTAGCAGTAGTAGCAGCAGCAGTAGCACTAGCAGTAGCAGTAGTAGTAGTAGCAGTAGTAGCAGTGGCAGTAGCAGTAGCACTAGCAGTAGTAGTAGTAGCAGCAGTAGCAGCAGCAGCAGTAGCAGTGGCAGTAACAGTAGTAGTAGTAGCAGTAGTAGTAGCAGTATTAGCAGTAGTAGTAGCAGTAGCAGCAGCAGCAGCAGCAGCAAGGTAAAGGTGGTGTATTGGTCTTGAGGAGATTAAACCCCTCACAGAGCTATGGAGCCTCACCTGCCATATAGGATCACACAGTGTTAAGTGCCACCCAGCACATCTGATCTCCTCATTAACCCTACTCAGAGAAGCTGGTACTCGATTTACTTACCCCAGATGGATAGAAGGCTGAGTTGACCTAGGTGGCTGGTTACATAGTGAGATGGTTTACTTGCCCACAGGCAGTCACCCATCCAAATACTAACTCGGTCTAGCGTAGAGTGACTTCATTGATCGGATGAAATGTGTTACCACTATGCCATGCCACTACAGACTTATGTTTGCAGACGAACACGTCAATAGTCTGGACATTTCTGGTTAATGTGTATATTTTGCTCTCTGGTCTATTTCTGGCTTGTCTGTGGTGTGTGCTGGGTGCAGTGGCAAGAGTTTATGGATCTTGGAGCTCAGGTACCTGACGAAGTTCTGGAACATTGCATCTCTCAGCTGGCACCTAACAAATGCTGCACTCTCATTTACACGGTACGTTGTACTAGTAGTGGTGGTCAGCATTGACTGGTTTCTGCCAAAAGTGGTTTAAACCTGTGCAACAGGAACAAGTTTTTGCCAATTTCTGCTGCCTTAAACTGTGACGTTATTTTTGTATGCATTTGCTTACAAAGCCGATGCAAATCTATACAGTTTTTCTGTTTTTCTGTTAAGTTGTTTGCAGTCATTTTGTAACAAGGTTCCATTTGCATTAATTTTGTTAAACAAGTTCCGGAATGTAACCGATGAATTTTGCTTTTGAAATGTGATAATTAGGGCCCACAGTTTTTCACGGCAAATTTTTGCTAAATTCCGTGGGACAGTTAGCAAAATTCTGCGGCTCACTGTAACAAAATTGTTTAAATTCCGCGGCTTACCGTGGCCATCTGTTTGTAAATAAACTGAGCTCTATTCTATGCATAAACTTCAGTTATTGAGGGCTGGCGTTGTGCTTACTTATGCTAGCAACATTCAAAGAAAATTATCTATCTTTTTTCTTTCCAAAAGTGCAGTCTTTTGAGTTGAATTGTGTTCGTTTATTATTGTGTGCTGTATTGCGATGGCTATTAGTAGGGCTCACAGTTTTAGGCAGTTTAGTTTAGTCTATTTAGTTACGTTGTGAAGCCGACGATCATACTGATCATCGGTCATTTCTCACTTTCTGCAAAACTTCGTGAAATTACGCAAAAATATCAAAATTCCGTGGAAAAAGGCAAATTCCGTGGCTTGACTCGAAATTCCATGACCCGAGGAAAACTGTGGGCTCTTGTGATAATCTGGCAGAAGTTATGCATGATTATCTAGTTATGCTATGAAAATTAGTGTAACCATGCAGATTGGGTTGCCTGGCAGCTACCCTCCATGTGGTACCAAGTTGGACCCCCTATGACCTGCTATTTCCCCAAATGGGCGTAATAACTGCACCCCCATTTGCTTGCATTGTTGATACCGAGCATTGTCTTACTTACTTATTATCGTGCCAGATTTCATTCTGGTTGTATTTGTAAACAAACGGTGCTACTAGGGTTTAGGTTTAGGGCCCATTATGTCAAACTTTTATACAGCTGCTGATTGCAGTTTTTAAAACTTGTACAAGTACTGTAGCTCAGTGGGTCAAATACACTGAAGTAATGAAGGTGTTTGTTATTTTGGTTGTATTTTAATGTTGCAGTCGGGCACGACTGGAGATCCAAAAGGTGTCATGTTGAGTCATGATAATGTAAGTACTTAAACTTACATGCTTGTCTAATGATTTTGTTTTATTATTTAATAATGGTTTTGTTCATTTTTAGCCAGCCATACTAACAGTCGTGCTTATGGTATAACGTCATGGACACAACTGTCTGTCTATCTGTCATTTGTAACGCATAATCGCATATTGTGGCTAATGTGTACATCTTACTAGAAAACTGTCTGAACAAGTTAATAGTGTTGCTGGACAGCTACTCTTTGGTACCGATTTGGACCTTTAACCCCATTTCTTCAAACAGGGTTACTCACTGCATCCCAAATACTTGCATTGCAAATTGCAGTCAAACTGCTTCAGTTGGCAGCATAGTCAAAGTGGAATCCGACAGTAGTGTTACCAAACATAGATATTTGTACGATGATGAGTGCACATGTAGTAGTAATTGTTGTAGTAGTTGTTGTGTATTTTGTAGTTGATATGGACGGCGCGTAATGGCGGCAAGCTGGGTGAACTCACAGAGACAGCTGAAGTGTTCATCAGTTATCTGCCCCTGAGTCACATCGCAGCTCAAATTCTTGATATTTTTCTTCCACTTATGTACGCCGTCACAGTCTACTTTGCACAACCGGATGCCCTCAAGGTAATATGCAACACAAATAAATACAGAATATCTAAATTCTATGGCTGCAGAAATTAACCATTAATTAATTGCTCAACTGTTGAAGAAATTAATCCAGTAGAAATTCTTTTAATCGATTACAACTCGACTAAGATTTTGGACTAAAGAAAACATTAGCGTCACTTATCTGCACATAACCAGTTGATTGTAAACTGCAGTAGACAACAACGTAGGGTGCTTATTTCACATAGGACATGTAGTCAAGATTTGTACCTGTATAGTACATTTGTTTCGCAGTTTGCACTTTGTCAGTTTTGACGACACAGGTGTCAGTTTGTTTGCTGCATCATCATCATCACTTTTGCTTCGGTTCTCGAAAGACTACAGCGACCACATTCATTGTTATTAATATCGCAGCATGGCACAGTGGCTACTGCGGACAGGCTTAGCCTTGTACAAGGCTTGACAGTCTAGTAGCTATACTTGTATTGTTGTTGCTGTTGTTGTTGCAACAACAACTACTACTACTAAGTACTGTTAATATTATGGTACTACTACACTACAGCTACAACAACAACAACAACTATTACTATACTACTACTACTACTATGACTACTACTACGACGACACTGCGACTACAACACTATGGCTGTTACTACTATGACGACTACTGCTGCTGCTGCTGGGACTGGGACCGGGACTGGGACCCCCTGGGACTGGGACTACGACTAGGACTAGGACTACGACTACGACTACGACTATGACTACTACTACTACTACTACTACTATGACTACTACTACGACGACACTGCGACTACAACACTATGGCTGTTACTACCACAACTACTACTACTACTACTGTTGTTGTTATTTTTGTTGTTTTTGCAGGGATCGTTGGTAAAGACATTGAAGGAAGTGAAACCGACGGCTTTCCTTGGTGTACCTCGTGTCTGGGAAAAGATTCAGGAGACAATGGTGTCAGTGGGCAGGACTCAGTGGTTCTACAAACGTTGGATTGCTCAGTGGGCCAAATACATTGGACTACAGGGCAACATGTCTCTCATGAACGGGTTTTCACTAGTTGTAGTAGTATTTGTAGTAGTAGATTTTTGAGAGACATTGGTCTTTGTGGGTCAAATGCAGGCTTGCAAGTGCTGAATTGCTCAGTGGGCCAAGTGCATTGGACAATATGACCCTACTTCTGTTATAAATGCGGTTAATTTCAGCTTTTGTTCCGCTGGCTTACTTACTTAGTTGTTCAGTATTCCTTGGTGTGTCTTTTCTCCTAAAATTTGGATTTTCCACTATTTTTATGTCATATGCATTTGCTTTCCACATTCAGATGTCAACAAAAGATGCATCATCTCCATTTGTTAGAAGTCTTACTGCCTAGCACTTGCTTACCAGCATGCTTTGATTCTGTCTGTACGATACACTGGGCGACTTCACTTTTTGACTTAGACTTTCGCTGAGCTTAAACTTACCTACTAAGACCGAAGTTTGGACTCAGCGAAAGTCTCAGCGATTCACTGAGTCCAAAAGTATTTACTTAGACCAAAGTTGAGCCGAACTAACCTGGCTAAAGTCGGTTCGATTTGCATGGAAGAGATAGCTTTAGCCGTTAGGGCTTAACTTTCGCTGAGCCTGAATCCACTTCATCTTTTGACTTTAGCTGAGTGGAAACATGGCGACTATTTACAGTTCTGTGTGTATGGATAGTTTAGTAAATTAAAGCAGTCTGGTACCAAAAATAAAGTAATAAACGCCGTAATGAATATGCAGCGACGTCAGATGTTACGTAATTACGTTATTTGCGTGCGCGGCACAATTAAATAAGCAAGTCCAGGTGTAAATGGTTGATTTATTTCCTGTTAGATTTACGTGTTTTTCCGCCATTTTAATCGTTTTGGTCTAAGTCAGTAGACTTAGACCAAAGTTTAGTTGAACTGTGGTCCAAGTACAGACTTTAGCGTTCAGCTTTAGCTTTCACTCAGCGAAAAGGCTCAGCTAAAGTCTAAGTCAAATAGTGAAGTCGCCCACTGTATGACATATCAATGATTTACTTGTTTTCTGCACCGGGGTAACACTAGGTTGTGATGGGCAAAACTTTCGGAGAATGCTTGCAGGCGGAATTCTCTTAATGTCACTCGGACAACAGTATTTGTGGTATTCTTGCTGTATGGCTGTTGTCAGCTTTTGGCTTTGACCTGTGTCTTATGCAGGGTGGGTTCAAGGCCAGCATTTCTAAGGCCAAGGCCATGATTTCTTATGCTCGAGCTGTCTTCAGAGTCGAGCTGCTTGGTCCTTAAGGACCTTGTGTTAGGTTTATTGATTGAATGATTGACTGAAATGTTACAGTGGCACAGTGCCGTATGGCTGGACGTTGGCTGACTGGCTGGTCTTCCGATCGGTGAGGTCGGCCCTCGGCTTTGACCGAGTTCGCATGTGTCTGACTGCTGCGGCACCAATTATGAAGGATACGCTCGACTTCTTTATGAGTCTCAACCTGCCACTCATGGAAATCTATGGCATGAGCGAGACCACCGGTTAGCTGGTCTTCAGTGGACTTTAGAAAAAAAAACATAAAAGCACTTTTCCGTCCGACTGGTTCGCCACGGCAGTCACTTGCTTCACTTAGGCCTAGTTTTTTACCCTTAGGAATTGAATACTGAGGGTTTAGAAAAATAGTAATAATAATATTTATTTCAGTGAGTCTCACTAGCAATCCAGCGCTACAGTTCAGTAGCCTTCAAAGGAACCTTTACAGTTCCCACCGAATTGGACCAGTGCCACTCCAGCATTTTGCTTTTGTTTTAACTTTTGTTTTTAACCCCTGGAAACCTTCACTAACAAGTGTATAAGAAATAAAAATAATAATAAACAAATTGTGTAGTTTCAGTATGTCGATTGATTTCAGAGTTTCTGAGGCCTCGGTCTTGGCCTTGGTAATAGTCATT
>Ga0209671_1002140_pt1 | contig 17701 bp, 14 predicted proteins | sample WorMetHERISLAND2_2_FD_187401 | JGI IMG/M metagenome (GOLD analysis project Ga0209671, IMG submission 187401) | Marine gutless worms symbiont microbial communities from Max Planck institute for Marine Microbiology, Germany - Olavius geniculatus... | ecosystem: Host-associated > Annelida >...
TCCCTAATTAATGCAGTAGATGATGTCCAGGTATAATTTTCTAAAGAGCCAGCATACGAGACATTGGTCAACTAATAAATCGGTCAGTAATTGCAACAGATGTTACCAGCAGCTGCAAGGACCGTGTCAAACTGATCGGACTTTTGCTCGTGGTTGGCTGTTGCCCATGACACCGAAAGACGACCTGATTTTTCATCTTTCGTCACAGACTTTGGTTCGCAGCCCATCAATATCTTGACTCCATCCTGCTCCATTGCCTTCACCACCAGCGACGCCATTTCCTACGTCCAACCATCACATCAGTATTACTCAGGCGTGAAGCTGAAACAGCAGACGTTAAAATAACCTGAAAGGCTTTTGTCAATAGTAGCCAGCTAATTTTAGCTCACTTAATCAACATTTTTTCCAGAACTATGGCACCAGTTTACTACTACTACTACTACTACTAACAATAATAATAAGCAAATTTGTGCCAGTATGTCGACTGATTTCAGAGACGCTGGACGTTCAGTTATATTGGTGTTATACAGTTAGAGCTAGACCTAAATGTTTGATGGAAGAGAAACGTTTCTAAACTACGCTTGAACAGAGCTAGAGAAATAGAACATAAAGTGTCAGCGTTAAGAGAGTTCCAAATGGCAGAAGCAGAGCACGTGCGGCCAGCAAAGTGAGTTCTAATAGTCTGTCTGTGAAGCAGCAGTATGGTGAAGAACAGAGATGATGTGTAGATTCCCGAGGTCTGATGTGATGGCTGAGTTAGGCCGGAGTTGATGTGTTGTGGATCTTGTACATGAGAATGGCGAACTTCTAGTTGATGCGCTGATGAACTGGTAGCCAGTGTAACTGTTCCAGCAGTGGTTGAGATGGTGACGGTCGCGGAGCTTGCAGAACGATTCGTGCCGCGGTGTTCTGCACGTGCTGTTGCTTCTGAATGCTGCTGGCTGGAGCACTGTGCAACACAGCGTTGCAGTAGTCCAGCCGAGACAGTATTAGGCTGCACACCAGAGTGAGCGCCAGTTCCGTCGTCAGTAGATGTCGGATGTGTCGAATGGCATGTGCGTTGAAGTTGCATGCTCTGGCCACCGATGTCGCATGGCGGTCGAATGACAGATGATGGTCCAGCACAGCCACGAGAACCTCTATGTAGTCAGCGGCTAGTAGATTAGTGCCGGCGACAGTCACAAACGACACAGTCAACATGGTGTTCAGATGGCTCGAAGTACCAATGACCAGGGCCTCTGACTTGTCGGGGTTTAGCTGGCAATGTCCAAAATTGACTTCAAGGGAAACCAACTCAACGTAGCACTGTACTAGAAATTCCAGACCATGTGGCAGCTCTGATGAGGTGACAATGACAATCTTTAGTCGCAGAAAATTACTCAAAATTGGGTAAATAAAGACACTAGACTATGGTGGTGTGGACACGTCAAATGCAAATGATGCTGGGTCAAGCAACAAATAATGACACAAATTGCCAAAACTACAAAAAAACACTTTTTTAGATGGACAGTGATAAGTAAAATATAAAAAGGTTCCGCTTGTCTAAAGGAAATGCTCAAGTTAAAGAACTACAAGCAATGGGAAATAAGAATAAATGGGATAACTCAAATGAGGTCATTATACAAACCACCCAGTTATATGTGCAATCTAGTTTTTGCATCACAGAAAAAAAACTGACAACAGTTCAGTAATAAATGCCATTTCTGACAGCAGCAAACTCAGCAGCCTGCGGATCAATTTTTCACTGCAGCACCGCACTCCACTTCAATTCCAAATCTCACCTGGTCAAACTGTCGAAGTGGTCTTGATCGAATGATGACTGTCGTGTCAAACCCACATCCAGCAAGAAAACCAGCCAGTTCCAGCGAAACATCTGAGCAAGATTGTCAGGCATGGCATAACTAACATATCCACTTTCACTTTCATATGTTATAACCTGCATGTAAACTGTAAAGGTAGCACAGCTAAGCACACACTACATAAGCTTAGCGCATTAGTTGTATCTATCACCACAGCTTTAAAGCTCTTAGCTGTAGACATAAAAATAATGTCATGGCAACTTCTTTGGATAACATTTGAAAACTGGCCTAAAAATGAAATAACTGCGAACAATGGACCACTTAAGAAGCAACATTAATCGTTTTCTTACTAGTTCAGAGCATCCAGTCCTCCAACGCCCAGAGAGCAGCGCTGATCTTGATTTTGTTAGCCCTTAGCCAGACACCAGCTTACACCATAAAACCACACGGAGCCTAGAGCATCGTGCGGTGTGCCTTTTATGTCGTGGGTTTTACTGGTATTCACTGCACCTACCCACAGAAGGATGGCCAGGCTGAGTTGGCCCAGGTGACTGGTTACACAGACAGTTTATCCGTCCTGGCAATGGTCACTCATCCAAACACTAACTGAGCCCGGCATCAATTAACTTTGTTGACACAACTAATGATGTTACAGACTAAACAAAACTGCCAGCTGCACTCAGTGAACTACAAATCTTACTATGCCTATATTTATAATATCACAAACTGCACAGAAAATCGGTTTCCATCAGGCCTAGGGATTGCAATACCACGATCCCGACCATTTTCACCAATCTCGAATCCTGGAATTGGCAGCATCCCAATCCCAAAATTTCGAGATTACAAAAAATCAGTTAAAATTGTAGTTTTTCGCATGTTAAAGAATACGGATAAAAATTTTAACTGTCTGATAAATAAAATATTTTATGCGCACTAGAGTCCTTCTTCTTGCTGTGCACTGTAATTTGTATTTTGACAGTCACAGCCACTCTCTACAGTTCGGATATACTTTCCGTAGTGGCCTATACTACATCCTATGCATGAAATAAGTCAATTGGGGATACGAAAATGATGACCAATCGGTAAGCCTAATCCCGAAACGAGATCCCGAGATTGCAAATTTCTCAATCCGGAATTACGGGATTAAGAACTGAATCCCGGTATTCCGCTCACTAATCAGAGCACTGACCACAACAACCAGCAATATTAAAGGATACAACTTGCCCCAATGCACAATCTACAACCAATCGAATAATCAGTCACAACTACTTCCACGTGAACTTAAATAAGTTTTATTCACACAGATCATGGCACTCCAATAAACTAGGCAAAGTTCTCACTACATAGGGATAAGTGAATACGACCCTTGAAAGTCAACAGCCAAAAGCATAGGCAAGGAAAAGTTTTGGGGGTGCTTTTGAGTTAAAAATTGGCTGAGAGTGAGTGGAGTTCTGCAAATGCATTTTGGGCATGAAAGAGCCCATAAAACAAATTTCGCAAGTGCAAAAATCCCAGATTCGTGGCCCCTCTGACCCTTTCTGGGCTCATTGCTCATCAGCCCCCTCCCTTAGCACCCCTGTCTATGCCACTGTCACCAGTAATATCACTATTCAGTATCGGTAGATCACATATAATTCACCATTGCTTAATGGCAGTATAACCCTATCATGTACCGCTTCCAAGATACAGACACAAAAATTATGGTGGAAAATTAACAAACTGTCACGTTAATGTAACAAAAACTAAACTGCTATGTCTACAAGAAAACTGATCAAATGGCACATTAAGCAAATGGGACAAAAGCTACAAGTGTGTCAGGAATAAAGCATTACTATAGCGTATATTAAACACCGTATAGAGACAAGTGGTACTTGAAGTCATTAATGCAGGGGAAAAAACTGGAAAAATCAGATTCTGTGAAAAACCACAAACATTGACTTGATTTACTCTTTGATAATCTACTCACGTTTTCCCCGGTGGTTTCTTCATCCAGAAAATGTCATCACTAGATATTGCATATTCGTGCAAACCGGGAATCTGCACAAATGCATATAATTAAGGCACACAGGTGCAAAAAAATGAACAATAAAATTCTTGGACAAGAAATGAGAACCTTCATGAACACAGTGGTTAAAAAAACTACTTACATGCTTCATATTGTTGCATATCTCCACAAAAAGCCCAAATCTCACTAAACTAAGCCAATGTGCTGCCTGCATCCAAATGCCAGCAAATATGAACGTAGTGTTGATGTCGAGCCGTTTTTGATACAACGCGATGACAAAGAAGACGCATTATGAGCGAAGAATATCGCATCGGCAATGGATGACGCTTAATTAGTGCATGCATTTAGTGCATATTAGCTGGCAGTGGGCAGAGAAAACTTATTATGACAATCTACATAGGGATGGCCAGGCTGAGTTGATACACAAATGGCATATGCGCAAATGGTCTCAACCGATACTAACTCAGCTTGAGACAACAGTACCTTCACTGACATGTTCAACACTGTTACCACTTGCCAAACCATGCAGTACAGCACAGTGCTCTTAGGATGGGTGAACAATAACTCATAAGATCGAATCCAACGATGCTGGATGTACGCGCTCGCTTGAATGATCACGACGTCAATGGATGCCGTTGATGTCGTACCACAACCTCCGCCATGCACCACGCTCAGCTGTCATTCTGGCAGCCGTCATCAAGGGGTCACGGTAAAGGCATCTGGAAAGATCAGTCATCATGTCGGCAGCAACCTGATCCTTCTATTGTTTCCTTGGCGCATTAGAAGGACAGTGCCAACCATACGAATGTTCTGCCTATAAGAGCTGCTTCAACAAACAGGAGTCGTCCATTTGGAAACATGTCCGAACCATTGAAGACGGTTCCACTGTACCCGTTTCCCAACAGTGGGCTGTACCATGCATCGATGGCGTATCATTTCATTCTGTAGCTGGTCACGTCGGGTTACCCCTAGTTCGTTGGAGACAGCCAATCTAAAAGACTTCAAGTTTTGCCAGCCGTGCTGAGTTTCATATTCAATATAAAGGTGTCATTCACAAAATAACAAAAATACAGAACAAATTTAATTCAAGATTCTTGAAAATAAACAAATAATGCAATTACATACCTCGGTTGGATATTTTGGCCTCATTCCTGTGGCTATGACGATGTTGTCAGTCCTCAAAATTTCCTACAAAACAAAAGTTACGTTAATAATAAAATGGAAAAAAAACTCCAAACACAAAACACTGTACGGTAGCTACTTCTGGTACGGTAACACCAAAAAATCAAGCATCTGGCAAAATATGCACAAGTCTGAAACTGAACGTGCAAAGTTGTCAACGAGAGCTGAAATCTCTTGCACTTATATACACTGTGTCTCAAAAAAACATCTCCAACATTTGACTGTAACTTGAAAACCAATTATCAGATTTTGATAATTTTTCGGTACGAATATTCCTGACACAACTTGCCATCAAATGATCATTTAGTTTTCCACCTCGCCTAACGTTTGTTTCTGCACTGTCTGGGGATCTGCTTTCTCTAGGTAGTGCAGAAGCATACACTGGGTGAGGTGGGAAACTAAATGGTCGTTTGATGGCAAGTTGTGTCAGGAATATTCTCACCAAAAATTATCAAAATCTGACACTTGGTTTTCAAGTTACAGTCAAAAATGTTGAGGATGTTTTTTTGAGACACTGTGTATATTTGTACACATTTCTCTACAGCTTGCATGATCTGTCTGTCCATCTGTCACATTCGTGCACAATGCTTAGACAGTTAAAATAAATTAGTTTCTATTTGGCTGGTAAATTACTTGTGTAGTTCAATGACACATTGTGTAAGATGAGGGTCTGTGACCCTCAAAAAAAGAAAAAATTAGGGGGTCAAACCCCCAGCCAAAGCATGCAATTGCAAACTACAGCCAAAACGTTAGTCCTATATTGCCGTTACTGTGGTCATTCTTTAGTATGACCAATTAACAGCAGACTGCATCACCACACTGTATGTACGAAAATCCGCAAAAATTGTTTCAGAAGATAATTTTTTTTTGCATTATTCTAGACAGCGATTTAAGTAATTTTTGAAAATCTTATGTTTTACATGTAGTGTGGTAACACAGTTAAGGTGTGGTGGCCTGCGAAATGCATCGGTAAACAAATTTTGAACATCTGCTAACACTTGGCAAACATATGAACAATAAAATAGTCGCCCATTTTTTTCTGAACACTATGTAATTTAATACTGAGCTTACATTAGTGCACAGCTCAAAGCTCTTTTATTGTATACACTTACAAAAAGGAACAACAAAAAACAAGCCAACAAACCTCCTGCCCAGATGCAGGGGTGGCCATAACTGTGTGTGGATCTCGGATGAAGCCTTTCGCATTGAAATAGTCTACTTTTCTGCAACACGTACACACAGATGCATAACATTAACGACAGATATAATATGACAAATGACTTACACCAGAAAACTAACCGGCATGCTGACAGTTAAATCAAGCACATAAACAAAAAATGTTTTAAATGGAAATAAAATGACAGAAACTGAAATGGTAAAACTTTTGTACAAGACATAAGACAAATATAGAAACAGACAATTATGGGAAATATAGAGACTAAGATGAACAAAAAACCCAGCTAATGCAAAGGGGAACGCGTAACAGCGATGCATGTGTGAAGGCCCGGTGAGAATGAAATCTAAGCTCACAACGATGTTTCATTTTTTCAGACTCGATGGCGAACGACGCTAACGCCATATCCAGTGCAGGAATTTCACTATTGGCTAAAAATAACAAATTTTTCTTACCCCCTCGTTATAGCGCCCTCGATCAGGCTGACACCTTTCAAATTTATGAAAAAAGCTTTACTGATCCTAGAGTCTTCCAGGCAGCTGACAGTGAACAGTCGGTGATCCTAGCTTGCACCGTTTTTGACTGATCCATCCATGACAGACAGACAGATGGACAGAATTGTGATGGCTAAGATGCGCTACACCAGTACCTGCTGTCACACGTAAAAACTAAAAGAAAAAATAATCCCCCTCTCATTTAGTGCCCTCGTTCAGGGTGACCCCCTTTGAATTTATGGAAAAGCTTTACGGTTCCTGAAACTGAGTCTTCCAGGCAGCCGACGGTGAAGATTTGGTGATTCTAGCTTGCACCACTTATGACTAATCCACCCGTGTGACAGACGGACAGAATTGTGATGGCTAAGATGCGCTGAAATCAGTAGCTGCTTTCGCGCGTAAAAATCTGATCTGCAAATCCAGATATGCGTAAAATAAGTCTAAAGGGGTGCCAATCTGAGTGAAGTTACATCAATAAATAGAATACAGCGAACTCACTTGTCACGAAGTTGAACACGGTGACCCCAGTTCAATGATTTAATATGATTTCTCACAGCATCACCCATGGCTTCCCTAGAACACCACCATAAAACATGAAAACCTTTTTAAATGCAAAACAATCGTTTCTTTATAGCTAATATGTTTCTGAAGATCATTCTGAGATTTCCATAATGGTAATAGCAAAAAAATGACAAATAAATTGATAAATCAAATTTTACACCTGTGAAAAGTTTACTCTGCAGCATAAACTTTCCAACTTCTTCAAATTCAGTGATTGAATGGTTTTACATCCTGTGCGTACCGCATGCAAACAAACTCTGAAAAAGGCATGTAAAACTCCCTGTAACTGGACAGTAGTCAGTCGTTACTAGTGAACTACAAAAGTAAATGGAGAATGCAGAATACTTAACGAATCTACAGTAAAAGCAAACAAAAATGTGCTCCTTAATTCATGAGAAAAATCTACAACCAAACGTCATTGAGCTATTTTGCCGTTCAAAAATACACATAAAATACACAAATGACATCAAAGTCCCTCAGAGATGTGGAGTATAAAAGATTTCTGGTGTGAAAAACACTTGTGGCATCGATGCCCAAAGGTTCTCTCTAGGCAACACAGTATAGCCAAAATTAACCACAGAAAATAAGCCTACCAAAAACAGTGAAAAGGTAAATAAAGGCAAAAGACAGCACTCACCAGCTGTGGGTTGGCTTGTCAGGCACGTCCCATCCGTACATCTTAGCATCACGGATTGCACGACCGAGCAGTGCAGACTGGTGCATCAGCTTCTTCGGAATACATCCAACGTTTACACACGTTCCACCAAGACCCCATTTTGTTCCTGATCCGCAGACAGTGTAATTGCAACTGTACAAAATACTGATATTTGTGTGTGTACAAACATACCATAGCAATAGAATGCAGTTATTACAACACATGAAGTAAACAACTGACAAGGCGACAACCCTTGTTATCTAGCTTCTTTCAAACACTTCTGCACTGGTCTTGGGAGCTTTGGCCACACACAGAAAGCAAATTTGATTACATGCTCAGGAATTTGTGCAAAAAAGCAAACTAAAAGTGTAATACACAGTTTTTTGTGCACTTATGTAATGCATCATGATACTGTTTTGTTGACATTCTAAGCCACATTAAACAAACTTAGCAATTTTATTGATTTTACCGAAGAATGCTAAAATGATAACAAAATTGGCCTCAGGTAAACAACATATTTCACAGAAATTCTGTTTCTAAAACAAATACAAAAATAAGATAGTAAGAAAATTGAATACACAAAAAAACCAGAACAGCAAGTTGTTAATGCTAAGTAGATGACTCAAGAAAGTACCAGTAATGTTGAAGATATATTTTACAACTATTTCAAATTATTCTTAGATCATTCAATAATGATGAATAATTACTTGACAAATAGTCTACTCCAAGTGATCACACTGGCAAAACTGTTCAAATTTTAAATGTAAGCTTACTCACCACGTGGAGATGGGTTCACAAAATCCAGAACAGCAACATTCTTACCAAAGCTTGCAGCTGAAACACCAAATAATGCTTGCAAATGCAAATAAAAACATGCCATACTGGTGCAAACTATTAAGTTAACTTTTTTATAGACCTTTCTAGTAACCACTCACCTATGCATCTATTTACTTTCATTCAATCAACAATGCTTATAAACCAAAATAAAAAAATACAAACTTCATACTATTTCTATTACAGTCATTTTTGATGTCATCACAACACAATTTAACGTGGTAGAAATCGAGAACTAATCGGCAGTATTCATACTGAAAAGCTGGACAAAAAAACAATCCTTAAACTGTAAAAAAAAGTGCAGTACAACATTAGTACAACATAATGATTACTAACCGCAATTAACAATGACACAGCTCATGAATTAGACAACATGCAGTAGAGATAAAGTTGTACAACTTAAACAGTCCTGATTGAAGCTTTATATATAGTAGATAATAGGTATTCACCTTCTTTGGAGCATGCCAAGCCACCAGAGCCACCACCGATGACTACTAGATCATAGCGTTTTTTACCTTCTATTTCTTCAACGTTCACACAAACGCTCAGACACACATACATCAAGCCTAACTTCATACAGTTTATGGCAAACAAAAACAGCGCAACAACTTTCTAAAAGTTGGAAGACCACCTCTTTCCCATCCTTCCCCTTTCCACAAACATCTGTAGCTCATCTTTTCCCATTTCTTCTCATCCTGTTCACCCCTTCTCCTACCTGGTAACTGGAACTTTCATTCCCACGTACTTTCGCTCCCAAGTGCAAAAGTTCCCCAGTCATTATTTACACCTATTTAGCTACGAATATATACTGAATAAAGGCAACAACGATTTTAAAAATTATTATTCACCGTAATATCGCACAAGGAGTTAATATTATACGAGGGGAGTGTAAATTATACCGCCGAGCACATGCCCCAAACAGTTGGTTTTACTGGGTAAGGCGCAACCGCTGTGAAACTGGGCGATAATATAAGTTTTAAGTTACAGCAGTAACGAAACTAGAAAAACATGCAGTCAAAAAGTTTTCAACATTATTACCTGTAGACAGTGAGCGTGATGCCCGATGGTAAGCCTTCCGAACGGCTGCAAACGATAAATTGCGCGACGAACTATTACCAACTTGCAACAGCAAACACTTCGCCATAATGTAAACACAGAACAATAACGAAGTAACGTGTGCAAGTCATACCAGCCTACGAGTAAGTAAGTAAGTAAGTGAGTAATACCACCCGCAGTTAACTGTCACAACCTTTATGGAACAATAGCTGCGTGGACACTGGACAACCTCAAACTCGCTCGATGTGCCAGTAATACGAGAACCAAAGAAAAGGCGCCCATTGAAGAACATTGTATTGCAGTCTTTTGCAGATGCCTATATAGTTTAGGCCTACTCATCGTCGTGCGAATAAAGCCATAGGCCTAAACATCTGGTCAATTTTGCACCTCGGATGTGGCTTTTGAGGGCTCACAAACATGATGGAGAGAAAGTTAAAAGTAAGCATATCGGTATTTGAAGATAGGCCTATCTAGGGCTCAAGGGGGCATCAAAAGCATAATTATATTAGATGGTGCTGTTTCTGACTGTACGACTAGAATAAAATAGCAATTACACCAATCTGACAATTCACAAGCAAAAAGTTTACCATCCATCACTCCGCGCGTTCGATGTTAACGCGACCATTACGACTTGTGAAAATGACGTCATAGAAGACAAGAAAATACAAATGTTTCAAGGCGCGTACAGCTGGACGACGTAAAACTGAACTGAACTGAACTTTCGTTAGTTTTACTGCACAAATTGATAATGCAGTGCAAACTGCAAAGCAAAGCAAACGACACTTTTTGGCGTATAGGCCTAACTGGAGGCATATGCCTACTCCCTTTCCCTCAGTGGCGTAAACAAGGGGCCCAGAAGGCCTAGGGGGCCCAGGCCCCATCTCAATCCTCCGGACATTACATTACCATACGTTTCAACCAGTGTTTGAATTGCCGGGAGGTTGGGGATTGAACCCACCAACTGTTTTCCCAACCCCTCTAACACACCGTCAAATTATGTGCAGGGGGGTCAGCTATATACTATATACATACAATTTACATCATAATTTGGTCGGGCTCCGACAGTCGAAAAGTTCAACCCCCAGCTAATATTTCACAATTCAAACAATTTGCCAATTTAGTCAGTTTATTCTCGGAAAAATAATTAAAATTGTTGTCACCAGATCTCATCTTTTTAAGCTACCGGTAAGATGCACCAAATTCGATTCGGCCAGACAACCCCGCTAAGGGAACTCACAGAGCTTCCCAGACCCCCTGGCGGTAATACTTCTAAGAGAAGAGATCGAGGGGAGGAAAAGGGAAAACAGGGGAAAGGAGCGGCTGGAGGGATATGGCGAAAATGGAAGGGGAAAAAAGTTAAGGCCTCTCCCAATTGAAATTTCTGGCTACGCCACTGTTCCCCACAGTCTAAATTCGCATAATCACGATTGATAACGTAGCACGTTGTAAAAGACGCCGTTCAGCGCGCTGCTGCTCATCATCATTATCATCATCATATATTCGTTTAATGACAGTTGACATACGCAACTTCTATCAACGCAATCATGTAATGTCAAAGCATGCATACAATTACGAAAAACGTCCATTGTGTGTGCGGAAAGTAAACACGACTAACGTATTCTAAATAGAAACTAAACGTTAAAACGCTAAAACGTTAAAAACAGGCAACTTAAACGTGCAAATAATAATGCTGTAACGCGCTGCTTAAATTCAGATCTGAAGCAGTCCAACGTCCAGCACGTCACTATGCCGAAACCGTGTTCAACGCGCGGCGTTGTCACATACTCGCGTTTAACTCGCCGAGTCCACTACAAGCCCACTCAGTAGCAGACCCAGCGCGTTAGATTGTAGACCAGCGCGCTATATTCTGCACTTCCAGCGTGCTCATTCTGAATTCTAAAACCATTCTACTCCAAACTACAGCAAGCAGCAGACAAAATGGCACAAACTGTAAAACGCATTAACATGGGAAATGAAAATAATAATTGTGAATTGAAGTTTGCAATTGCAAAACTGTAAGCCTACATCTCATTCTCGAATCTCGATTCTCGATGAACCTACCTTTCACCGTTACGTTTAGTTCTGCAAGTTGCACGTGCTCGATAAATATTCTTTGTTCTGTTGCTAATGTAAATATTTGAAAAATACCTTTTAGTGAACTGCATAGGAATACTGCTGTTTTATCTTCTAAGCGGTTTAAAATGATTCGGCATAATAATTCAGTTTTGGGATAAGATTTTACTGCTTCGTTATGAGCGCCGGCTTATTGTGATATTTGCGGCGATGCGCGCCTACTTAAAAAGCGATGACTGTCTGTTTCTTCTGTCAACGAAAATGACAACAATTGGGAGAGAAGGATGTGATCTAGTTTTGTCGGTATGATTTTGTCATTGTATATTTTGAATCGTCCATAAATGATGTCACGCAATTTTAGGGAAAAATTACCGCCCCTACTCTTTTAGTCACGTTTCGTCACGCTTCTCTGGACCCATTCAAATATGACGTCACAAACTTCTAACCCCTTCCCCCCTTGCAGTCTGTAGTGTAGTCAAATTTTTTTATATGATTTGACACATTTGATGGGGCACGGCCGTCTTTGCCGGGGGCCATTTCTGGCTAAATTCAATTCGAGTTCTAGTTCGAGTTGGTATCTGATTGATATTGTTTCTGCATTCATGCACTGCATCACTGCATGGATGACCACTTGCCCGCTATCAGTCGAATGGCCTGATACTGCTGGAAATGTCGATTTTTTTACTTAAAAGTTTTATTTCATCAATATTTGATTTTCTGTCCATTGTCCAGAAACATCTTGCACAAACTTGCGGCTCCATAACTCTTGCTGACTCACAAACATTTATCAGTGTCTGTCTTCAAAGGTAAAACCCACAATTTAAAAACATGAAAATATGATATTGTAACGAGATCATCAAAAGCAAAGAAGATTTAACTTTTACACTGATGAAATACTAGTTTCTTCCTGAACATTCTTTGAAAATTTCATGAAAATCTAAACATTTTCCACGGAGATATAAAAGAAAATGTAAGGGTGTGTTTTTTTCTGAACACAGTGTAGTTAAAAATGTATTTTTGTTTTACAGTCGGCAAGCGACAACCATCAGCAAGCATTGATTGAGTACAGTTACGACGATGGCTGTTTTATACTTCAAGATCTAAACTCGTCTCAGAAAACATTTGTCAATGATTGCCGTATACAGAATGCAGTTGTGCGACTAGCAGCTGGTGATCTGGTTAGATTTGGTGACGATGAGCCAACATACAGGTTTCTCACTGACCACTCTCCGCAGGTTATTCGTTCACCTTGTCACTGCTTTTCATGTAATTCTGTTTTGGGTTGACTTCGGCAGCAGGCATGTCTGCATGCTGCACCAAAGGTTTAAAGGTTCATGGCCACAGTCAAACTCACTCGCACAATTTATGTATATTTAAATTATACATTTAATCTTGCATATATGATGTGTCGATTTGAGCTTCATGAATATTTGAAATTAATGTGCGATTTCAACCGAAGTGTGGCATTACGTTGTGTTGTGCGAAATATTCTAATCTATCAGTGCCCCCCAGTGATGTCATGACCCTGGCCCATATATATCATGAATATTAATGGCCTGGCCAATGACGTCATCAGTCTAGGCTAGGCTATTAATATTTATGACGTCACCGGGGGCCCTTATGGTGTTGTGTTTTCTACATCATTTTTGTAGATTGTCGATTTCAAAGGTAAATTTTTCCATATTGACGAAATGTTCGGCACCGATATTACTGTCAAATTTATCAGAAAATTCTGCACTTTTAGGAAAATGGATAAAATGTATGTGTTAATTTTTGTGCCCATAGACATTTATTTGTTCATTGTTGCACAGGCAGTGGATGATTTCATACCCTGTAATGTTTTGAGGTACCATTGGCTCATGCCACTCAGCTGCTACCTTAGAGATTGTAAAGCAGTGTTGGTCACTTATCATAGCGAGTGTCCAGATCTTTACTTTTAGATCTTGCATGTAGTTTTTTTGCAAATTATAATTAGCTTATTGATTCTGTGCTGCACGGTGGTCATTGATTTTATGGAAAATATGATTGTTTGGATAGATTTATACCATCAAAAGAGTAATCTGTTGAAATTATTATTTAAGAGCTGCTATTAATAAATACTTTATTTCCTGTCACTGTTCTGTGTCTGCTTGAATATCTGTGACTTTGTGTTTGCTACCAATTTATTTTGCTGAATAAAGTATTATATTGGTCATTGTTTTACTGGACCCAGTAATTTTTGGTATATATTTTTTTTTAACATTTTTATGCTTTTCGTATTGTAGCACACTACGGCCATTTAGGTTATAGTATTTTTTGAAATTGTGGTTAGTAAGTGAGTATTTAAGCAGTTTATTAAACGCATGTCGCACATATATGCTTACAGTAAAACATATTATACTGTATAATGCAAAAACAGAATGTAAAAAATAAGTCAAATCTGTATTTGATCTGCATTTTCATAGACTGCAGTGTTTGTGCATGTTCAGTTTCCAGTCTCGGCCGCAGTGAGTGCACATAAACCGGTCGTCCAGTCTGGTGGTTTTCGTCATCTGCGGGAAAGTCTAGCACCAACTTCAATGACGATGTCAAGCCCACACTTGTTGCCAATACCGCGGCCGCCGCTAACTGTGAGGTCACGCCCATTCAGCGCTGGTGCCAGGAGACCAAACACAATGACTGGCAGAAATGCAGCATCTGAAGGTATTATTGCTGTTGAGATTTTACCACTGTAGCTGCAGTGTTCTGAATAAAGATCAGATATACAGGGTATGCCAAAAAATGATCCAACTTGTTTTTGTCAGTGCTTCATCAAATCTTCAATGAATTTGATAATTTTTGGTGTACAGATAGCCAAGAGATAGAAATATGTTAGGTATGCTCACTGTCCACCTCACATAGTTTATGTCAACACACTACCATGTAAACTGTGTGAGGTGGACAATGGGTGTTCCTTACATATTTTTATTGTCTTCGCTATCTGTTTGCCAAAAGTTGTCAAAATTGGTAGAGATTTAACAAAGTTCTGACAAAAACAACTTGGGTCATTTTTGGCACACCCTGTACTTTGATATGCAGTATGTATTCAGTAAAATATGTTATTAATTTTTAAAGGATGATAAGAGTTCTCAAATATTACTTAATTCTTGCTAATTGTAGTGTCAGTAACATCAGAGTTTTGAAAACATTAATTTTGTCACAAGTAAGTAAGAAAGTTCTAATTTTTGATGAATTTGTTTAAATGTATACGCTGGAGTAAGAATAATGTTGAAGTAAAATGATCTTTCTTCAGTCAAGTTATTTCAGAGCAAATATTCCAGTTTAGTGATTACAGAGCCTGCGTTTGTCAAAAACACACTGAACATAAAAAAAATTGAAGTAATAGAAGTATTATGCAGTAGTAGAGTTTAATAAGAAAGTTTGCAATATGCTGGTTTTGTGCATGTTTGTAATATCATATTTGGTTTCTGTCTCACTGTATATTGGTGATGATATTGTGCAATGTATAATGTACAGGGTGTGGCAAAAATGTGGACCATGAAGTTTTTCGCTGTTTTCTCACCAACTGTTTAGGATTTTAATATGAAATTTTACAGCTTTATTTAGTGAAACATTCTACATTTAATTATCAAGTAAAATGTGATTTTGTTAAAATACGACAAAGTTATAGACTTTTTAACATGACTGCCTACCAATTATTTAGCATTAAAAATGTTCAAGCTAAAAATGCAATTTAATTTTCAAAAACTGGTTACACGATACTGTTGATGACGTCACAGTGATGTTTTGATAAACAGTCATTTATATTGTTTATGTCTTATCACTAAATTATCGTTTCTTTAAAGCAATCACTGGCTGCCCACCGGATTCATCTTCCAGCAGGACGGTGCGTCAGCACACACAGCGCGCAACGCTGCCCAGCGCACAGAACTGGCTGCGAGCCACCTGTCCAGATATCATCACAAAAGACCAATGGCCTCTAAATTCGCCAAATATAAACCCAGTGGACTATCATGTATGGAATGCAATGTTGGAGGCTTACCGCAAGCTTAAAACAAAGCCGAAAACAAGTGCCGAACTCAAGGAATCGCTTCAGGTTATTTGGGACAACCTGCCACAGGGACTGATCTACAAGGCTGTAAAAGATTTCTCAAATAAGGCGACTGGAGGCTGGTGTTGTAGCTTGGAGCTGGCAGTTAACACTTTGAACATTCGCAGTGACAATGGAATTCTGGCATTTGATCATTATTTAACTGTGTTGTTTAACGATGTTATTAAATTGGTGTTGTAGCTGGAGCATTTTTGAATGCTGAAACATCGGTAGGCGGTCATGTTAAAGAATCTGTAACTTCGTCTTTTTCAACAGAATCAAATTTCATTTGGCAGTTAGATGTAGAAGGTTTTAGTAAATAAATCTGTAAAATGTCAAATTAAAATTCCAAACGGTTGCTGAGAAAACAGCAAAAAACTTTATGGTCCACTTTTTTCTGCTGCACCCACTATATACACCGGGGGCCATAAAAATGTGTCACTTTGCTTTTATCCATATCTTTGCCAATTATTGATGGATTTTCAAAATTTTTTCACAGTGACACTTTGCAGACAATTTTCAATAATGTGATTATTATATATCCCACCACACCATAAATGCGTCTCTACACTACCTTGTGAAATGCAAATATAAGAGAAAACTAAGGATAACAACCATCATTTAGGTAAATGATAAAAAACTATTTCAGACCAACATTGCAGTAAATGATTCGTATGACACTAGGCTATGTTAGACTCAGACAGCTTAGTGTCATGCAGGTCATTCTCCGCAATGTTGGTTTAAAGTGTTTTTTGTTAATTTACCAAACTGTTTGTTTGTTATTATCGTTATATATATATTTCACTTACATTTCACAAGGTAGTGTAGAGATGCATTTACGGTGTGGTGGGATATATAATAATCACGTTATTGCAAACTATCTGCAGAGTGTGCTGGTGAAAGGATTTGACAAGTAATTTGAGCAAAGCTCATGAGACGCGCGACAGCCTTAGCAGTTATTATTCGCAGGTTGTCTTAATTTAACTATATCCATTTTGACGCAATTCACTTTTGAAATCTACGCCGCAGCCACAAATTGGAAAAAAACACTAAAACCCCTATTTTTGAAATTCAAGGTCATTCAAGGTCATCGATGTTTACACCAATAAAAAGCTTGTCACTATATTGCTTGTTATGATAAGCAGCATGTCTCTGCCAATCTGCAACTGTTTTCAAGCTACACGAGCCAATAGCGGTAAAATAACTAATTGTAGATTCTTAAAAATGTATGTTCTATGCAAAAAAATGTCATGCGCAAAATATCCAAATCTATCTCCAGCCATTTCAGCGCAATTCACTCTTAAAATGTGTGTTGCAGCCAAAAATCGCAGAAAAATTCACTAAAAGCCCCTATTTTGAGGGTTCAGGGTCATTCAAGGTCATCGACGTTGACAGCAACAAAAAGCCTGTTATTAGTGCTTGTTATGATAAGCAGGATGTCTGTGCCTATCTGCAACCGTGTTCACACTACACGTGATAATTGCGGTAAAATAACCACTTTTTAGGGGGGTAGCTGTCTTTGACGCCCGCCTGCGCCAGCCTCCTTGAACCTAGGGGGTCGGGACTTGAACTGCTAAAATCTACGTTGAATGCTGAAAATTTTTTTATGCAGATTGTCTTGGTCTATCTCCAGCCATTTAGTCGCAATTTAGTGTTGAAATGTGCGCTGCATCCAAAAATTGCGAAAAATTCACAAAAAACCTCTTTTTGAGGGGTTCAAGGTCGTTCAAGGTCATCGATGTTGATAAATCCAAAAAGCCTGTCACCAGTGCTTGTTATGATAAGCAGCATGTGTGTAC
>Ga0209671_1002141_pt1 | contig 17699 bp, 11 predicted proteins | sample WorMetHERISLAND2_2_FD_187401 | JGI IMG/M metagenome (GOLD analysis project Ga0209671, IMG submission 187401) | Marine gutless worms symbiont microbial communities from Max Planck institute for Marine Microbiology, Germany - Olavius geniculatus... | ecosystem: Host-associated > Annelida >...
GTTTTGGGGTTTAGGTTTTAAGTTTGGTCAGTGCTAGGGGTAGATCGGCGATCTCGCACTAGTGAGCAGAAAATTGCTAGTGGTAGATCGCCACTTTATCTAATTACATTTATCACATTATTAATGTAAGAATGCAGCCATATTTCTTCACTGCATTACCAGGACTATGGTTGGGACTGAAATATCAATCACTTTGTTATCAATTACCAAATGTATTCAAAAACAGTATATTTTTAAGTCTGTGTTACAAAAAAAACAGATATGGCTTGAGATGGACTCTGATATAATATTGAATAAGCCTGATTTAAATACGTGACAGTGTCGTGGCATGGTCCTATGACTACCAGGAACATAAGTTCTACCATGTACCTAATAATGTGCCTACCCAATCCACCTCTAGCAATTTTCCAGTGCTAACAGCAAGATCGCAGATCTACTGCTAGAATTATTGTTTAAGTTTAGATTTATTACTTAAAACTATCGCTTATTCAGTTACATCCATCGGCGCCGATTCAGGATTATTCAGCCAATTCAGCTGATTCAGCAATTAGTGCTGCCCATTTTTCTCCTTGCCAGTTTAGCAGCACTTTTAGTCATCTCATCTCATTGCATGGTTAGTTCGTGGCAGCAAAAAAAGGCTATTAAGTTGACCCACTACTTAATATTATAAGCACATTTTCTTCACTGGCTTACGTTAAATGTTTTTAGTGATTAGTTGTATTTATCAAGTCGCAGAAGTGTTTGTGGTGTTGCATTGATGGAGCATTTTAAGGTGCACTTTTATTATCCACCACAGTATTAGTATTAGCATTCATGACTGTTGTCAGCTGATTCAGTTTAAAATAACCGGGAAAAAACTGCCGTCTAAGTTGGTTTATTATTATTGTTGTAGCAAGACCAGTCGATCTACCAGCAGAAGGTGAAGGACATGATAGCTGATGGAAACATCAGACTCATCGTTAACATCAACGACCTTCGAAAGAAAAATCCAAAAAGAGCTGCTGAGTAAGTCATGCCGTATTCACACTTGGCTACATGGAGAATTTACTTGCACAGTTCATAGGTCAGAGGTCAAGCTTATGATATATGGAGACTAGACTAGAGTAAGTTGGTCAGTTTGTGATTGTGAACAGTGTTTTTTTCCACATCATACAGGGAAATGTCGCTGTTCAGAAATTCCAACATATGAGTGCCAGTGTGATTACATGGGAAAACTCAGGGCAGCATATTGTGCTATCGCTTGGCATATCACATCTAGTTTCTTTTTTGCTTGTTTTAGACTTTTTGGAGCTGTGGTCTAAGGCAGTGATTTTCAATCGTCATGGGTTTCGCAGCTGGGCAGTAAAAAGGACCAAAAAATAACTTACTGTGCGAAATTACGTCAGACCATGCCATCAAAGTAATAAGCACCAAATGCTTAGATCGAAGTTAGCGCCTTTAGCCATCTACTTTTGCATTTAGTGTTGTTTTCTTGTTGTTAACAGTCTTAACGTAGGCTATTTGCATTGCACAATGAACAATAACGTATTAGTGTTAATGTTACCAAATCGTTTGTTTATGTACTGAAAAAAATTTAATACCTGAAACGTTTTGCTTGAAAGATATAAAAAGCCTCACACAGCAGTGTAGCTAACTGCCCGAGGGCGTCTATGTAAAACGTAAAAGATCTGATGATAATTTTTTGAGTTGGAGGAAGGGGGCTAAAGTGCCATTGGTGACCGTCTTGCAGTCTTTTTGGTTGAATACAATAACGTACTGCTGTCGACTGGTGAAATGATATTGCTGAATAATATTATAAATTACAGGTAAATTTAATAATTCTCTTGCCCGCTGTTTTGTCATCAGCTTTTGATGGTTTTGCCCCAGATCCACAGAGGTTTTCTGTTCCTTGACCCCACTGGAAACATCGGTTCCCAGACACACTAAAACCTCACCTATGCTTATGCCGCTGGACTCATGCATGGGGTTCCGTGAGCGATTTTGACACTTACGTAGGGTTCCGCTGCAGCAAAAAGGTTGAAAAACACCGGTCCAAGGTCTTACGTGTAAATGTTGTTGGTTTTTGCATATCAGGTTTAGTACTTACAGTGGCATCTTTAAAGTTTTTCTTCACCCTGCAGGCTTCTCACTGTAAATTTACTTACCTAATTATTGTTTTCAGATTGGTAACAAGCTCTTTTGAAGAGTTGCTGGCGTTCCAACGTGCTCTGAAGGAATTTGTTGGCTCTGCTGACCCGGTCTACAGCAAACAGTATGAGGAGTTCTTTATTGCTCTTGAAGGCAGGCAAGTACTTTAAGCTATTGTGATATTCTGTCACTAGAAGACACCGTTTATGGTTTATAGATTGGACCAGTGCCAGTTATTATCATGTAACTGATTACAGTGCAGTGGGGTGTGTAAAAAGGGCCTGTTTCTTACTCTTTCAGGTAACGATTTTGTTAGCTAACCACCAGTTTACATTCAGCTGTTATTTGACAGCACTAATGTTAACAGATCAGTTTTCTATTAGATACTACTACCTGTTGGTTGATTATTTAGAAGTCACTGATGGAGTCATTATACCTTGGTAAACTTTTCTGTCAGTACCTCAATGCTACTGGTTAGTCCTGTCTGTAAAAACCAGCTGCAACAATTCCCAGAAGTTCTCCTGATTAGTGATGATTCGATATATCATTTTCGATATCAATATATCGTATCGTGTCGTATCGTTGAAAAATACTGAATTTTTCGATATATCACAATGTCTTTTATATCGCACCATATTTTTGATATGTCGCAATATTTTACACCAGAAGTTTATATTTTTATTACTGTATTGCCAGAATAACGAGAATAAACGTAGAAAACGACAAACTAACCGAAGCAAACTAACTATAGTGTCGTTATTTAACGACACTTACGACAGTCAGTAGTTAATTTTTATGTTTACTGGCACATTTTGGTATCTATGTAAAGCAAACTGCCTTGCTGAACGTTCACATTTTGTTCTTGTTTTTGTGCAAGATTTACATACATATCATTTTAAAAATTATGATGTCGATTTTGCGATATTTTCAAAATATTGTATCAAAATTGAAATCCTGATATCGAATCATCACTACTCCTTATGTGCCCCACACAAACCCAGTGTGTACTAAATCGGGTAAAGTCAACCAGCTTAGCCGATACATTGAAAAACGAAGGAAACGTAGGCATTAGTCTGGTTAAAAGTTGTGTAGGGAATGTGCTTGTAGAAATGGTTTATTACCCGCACATCTTAGCCATCACAATTCTGTCTGTCCGTCCGTCTGTCACACGCAAGCAAGCTAGGATCATCAAATCTTCACCGTCGGCTGCCTGGAAGACTATAGTTTCAGGAACCGTAAAGCTTTTCCATAAATTTGAAGGAGGTCACTCCGAACGAGGGCGCTAAATGAGAGGGGGAAAATTTGCAATGTTTAGCCAGTAAGTCGCTGTATCTCAATAACTGTGCGAGGGCCTAGGTTACTATTAATTAATCACTAATAGGAAATTGTACACTGGCTCTCGATTGCCACCAAATTCAATGGCCTTGGATGACCTTGAATGCTAAAATGGGGTTTTTATGGATTTTCTTGGCAATTTCGGGCTGCGAGACACTTTTTTAAGAGCGAATTATGCCGAAACCAATTGAGATAGACATGGACAAGCTGCATATGAAATTTTCAGTATTAAACATAGATTTCGATGGTTTAAGTCTTGTTTTGCTAGATTTGAGGAAACCTGCGCACGAGGACATCAAAAAGTGGTACCTCCGTAAAAATCACAATGAAATGGTTGGAGATAGACTGACAGGTTGCAAACAGGAACTGCTGTAGGCTTTCGCACGTCTTGTGAGCATTAGCTCAAATTTCTTGTATTTTTTGCAGTGATTTGTGTAGTTTTGATGCCAGTTAGTGTTTGCATGGTGTTCAGTTTCGGCAGCAAGCATGTTACTCCGCGGACACTTACTTCACGATTCCTCGGCAACATGGTCTGCGTTGAGGGCATTGTAACAAAGAGTATGTTATTATTGTGCATTAATTTTTGTTTTACATCACGCATAAGCAATAAGGTCCTATTGTTTGCTCTTACATTTATTTGCACTTATTGAGTTTATTGTAAAAAACATACACTGAAGCATTGGATCTTACACTTGTTGTGATCTATGAAACTTGATAGCTTAATCTAGTTACTATTTTTAGTCATTTGTGTCCAGACTGCTATGCAGCCATGAGGAATTTTAGAATGTGAAGTGCAGACTTGGAAATGAAGTTGTAAACTGCCGACATTTGCTTTACTCATAATTCTGTCTGGTTCTTTTGCATGAACTTTGCAGCATCTCTGGTTCGTCCTAAGATCATTCGCAGCGTCCATTATTGTCCAGCCACTAAAAAGACAATTGAACGCAAATACACTGACATGACATCGCTGGACCCGTTTCCTACATCTGGCGTCTATCCAACCAAGGTAACATATATATATATATCTGCATAGTGGTTACATATACGTATGCACATTGCACATACATTTATCTGCTCCAAATTTCAAGAAACAATGACAATGAATAGGCAGGTCAGCAAGACAGTCTACTGCTTGTACATCTGCCCTTGAGATAAAACCAACTACCATCGACTCAATAAAACACTAAGCAAAATTGATTGGCTGTCATGAGTAATGGCAGTGCTGTTGATTTTTCAAGTGTAAAAACGTAAATGTAAAGCCTTTCATCAGTCATAAGGCCCATAGGGCAGTGTTGCTCTTCGTTTTCTTAGCCCTCAGCCAAACACCAGTTTGCACTGCGAGTGCGAGACCATGGCTAGTGCATCGTGTGCTCACTGCGCTGTGCATGTTTACATCTCATTGCAATCTACTGTACTCATGGAGGATGAGTTGACCAGTTAAGTTTAGTGTGATTTTAGCTCTTTAGAAGTACATTTTTATATATTTTAAATATATGTTTTTCTGTACTGTGAGTATGTGTTAATTTATCTCGTCATGTTTCTAAAATCATACGGATTTTTTGTAAATTGAACTGAACGGTGGTTGCTGATAACACACTTATTTACTACGGTGGTAGTTATTTTTTAAATACCACGGGTTAATGGGTTTTCCTTAATTCTCCTTTCAGTCTTCAGCAGTTTTTATCCTGGCTGTGTAACCAGCATATGTGTTGATAATATTTAAAATCATTAATTCATTGTTGATTGTTTTCTGATGTACAGGATGATGAAGGTAATCCACTTGAGACCGAGTTTGGTTTGTCAACTTACCGCGATCATCAGACGTTTAGCATTCAGGTTCGTCACTCACCTTTTTTACTATGCGTTTGAGCAGAGCACAATAGCCATGCAGTGTGATTTTTCATCATTTCATCACTATGTTGAAATTTTTAGTTACGTCAATTTTTATGTTATGCGATTAATTTATTGGCATGTTAACTTGACAGCACCATTAATACTTTACTAACGCTAAGTCCTTTTCTAGATAAAAGGCCCATAGGGCAGCGCTGATCTCCATTTCCTTAGGCCCTCAGTCAGACACCAGTTTTTACACTGCGAGACCACGGATACGGGGCCAGTGTATTGCGCGGTGTGCCTGTTTACGTCCCAGCAGTAAAGCCGGTACCAAATTATACTGCTTGGTGACAGAGGCACATGTGTGTGAACAACTTGCCTAAGGTCGTTACCCGGCAGTGTCCCGGTGCGGAGTTGAACCTGCGCCCCCGAGTGACCTCAGGATTACAAGTCTGACACGTTGCCGTTAGTCTACCGTGCCACATTTTCTTAGCTCGTAGCCAAACATCAGTTTACATTGCAGGATCATGGATACGGGGTTAGTGCATTGCACAGTGTGCTTTTGCTGGTACTCATTGTGCCTACCCCTGTAGGGATGACCAGTTGATTTTGGTGGCTTTCTACATATCAAGATTAATTCAAGATGGTTTACTTGCCTGCCACCGACCAGTCACCCATGCAAATACTAACTGGGCTTCTTACCTTACCCTACCTCTGGGGTGGACCGGCTCTTACACCTGCCTATCGCTGAGGCCGTATCAGCTCAGCCCAATGCGCGTCCCCGAATGTAACCACAAGGTTACATGTAGCAGCTATAAAGCCGTAGATGGCTGTGAAGCTGTAAATAGACGGCTATAAAGCCGTAGTCGGGTGTGAAGCCGAAACCAGCACAAAAGCACTAGTAACGTGTAGCAATCTGCTCTCATGGGTTTGGTCAGCTCTTAGTTAGCTCCTCACCTCCGGATTTTAGAAATCTTTCGGGTCATCAGTGCAAAGCCCCACCACCACGGCAAGGTGGCTGACCATGGTTGGGACTAACTGGGCCCAGCATTCATTAATTTTGTTGATGCAACTAAGCCAAATGATCACCTTGAGTGACTAATGTTGTACTTGTTGGTGTCGGGTGTCACTGCTGCAGGAGATGCCAGAGAAGGCGCCGGCCGGTCAGTTGCCGAGGTCTGTTGATGTATTGGCGGACGATGACCTTGTTGATGCATGTAAACCCGGTGACCGTGTCCAAGTTGTCGGCCAGTATCGCTGCCTCCCGGCCAAGAAGAATGGCTTCACCAGTGGCTCTTTCAGGTCTGTACGGCACACCATAGATAATGCTTTATAGTGCATCTCATGAACCCGTGTCATTGTCCGTGAAGTCTGAGTAATGTTGCTAAATTTCTCGAACTCCATAGTCTTTTTTTGTCTAGACGTTATTGCAGTGGAAATATTTATACTTTTCTGTTTTGTTGATGTTGGCATTTGGTGTGTAAACGTTCTGATAGAACAGTTTTACTGTTGGGGACTGGTCGAAGCTGGAGTGATCCTCTTGAGGTCTGCTGGAGAAATTGGTCAGTTAACCCTTATACCGCCACATTGTGGGTTTTTGATCCCCAGACGCCAAATACTTTTTTGCACATTTTGTTAGGAAATGATGAAGTTATGTCAGAAATAGTGACATTTTTAACTAAAACATTGACAATTCTTTAATATATTGTGTTTCTTTTAATAGAAGGCCAAAATTACAATATGGCCATACGGATCTATATAGTTAGGTGTAGGCCCCGCTAAACACACCAATGCCACCGTCATTGTCAAAATTTTCTGGTGCCATCGGTCTAATTACAAGTCATTTCAGTAATATTAATATTGCATTTAGCAGTTCTCTCTCCATCCTCACAGAACTCATCTGATCAGACACACCTGTGTATTGGTGAACTTGTGGCTGAATGGATGCATCTGTCCACATGAATACTGGCTGCTGCTGAGACGCTGGCTTAGATCCACTTTTTTTGGCTGGTGGCACTTGTGCGACCTCTTCGTCAGAATCTCCAGCAACGTCACTTGCTAGTCTTGCTTTACTCCGTGATTCAGACAAGGTCACATCACAATCACTGTTGTCAGCACAGTCCACGCACATAACCCGTTTTACTGCTACTGGTAGGCCTACTAAGTAGCCTACTGCTGATGCCATGTACAGAAGAAAAAAACGACAGTATAATGTCACTAAATGAATAAGAAAAATTAACGCTGAAAACTCCTGATGCACACTGCTACGAGACTGTAAAGTTTGACTTGGTGCTGAATGCGACGGCTGCAGCAGCTGGGCGACGTCGCTGCTGGACTGCAGACGTCACTTGCTGCCTTGCCCAATCACGCACAGCCAGGTCACAGACCGACGCCAACAGTCCTCACATACCTCTGACTAGTTCACTAGAAGGCAGCAGCAATGTGTCTGTGTGAAACCGACTATAAACGGCACCGGTGGTCAACGCCTGTCGACGTACGACCGTCACCGACGATAGTCGGTTTTGGCGGCCTGCTGAAATGCAGTGGGAACCGAAAGGGTTCGGTTCCAGCAGTATAAGGGTTAAACAGAAACAAGGGTATGTATGTCTGTGAGGCAGAAAAATTCCTTTTTTTCTGGTCATCTGCCCCTACTATCCTTTTCCCAGATAGGTAGGTACATTGATAGGAAGTATGTCCAAACTTAAAACTTTACTTGTGACATTAGTGACTGATTGAATTGGCCTGATTGCATTTCGTAGCAGTGGCCGTAGTCATGATGGTGCTATTTTTGCAGAACAATTCTTGTTGCTAACAACATCCAGCTGCTGAGAAAGGATTCTTCGCCGACGTTCTCTGGGCAGGATATCTCCAAAATTCGGAAGTTCAGCCGCCAGAAAAGTGTTGTGAGTTTTATTAACATTTATTGCTATTATATGCTAAGTCCAGTTTTTGGACGGGGCTTTGAGCTTGATTCTGTGTGTTCTAATGATCTAGCTAGTTTGGGTGTTATACTTCTCATTGTGTTTTACATTTATTTAGCAGCTAAACATTAAAACATCATACATTCATAAGGCAGCTGGTGACAATTATTTTTTGTAATAGTTTTTAGCTAGCTTTAGATAAAGTAACAACTGTTTAATTGTAATTTTGATTAATAGCTAACAGCGGTAACTGCAAAAAGAAAGCACATTGTCCTGTTTAGCAAACTTTTTTGTTGTTGTGCTATAAGGAGATGCAGTTATTGAATGTTTTCTTAACTTATTTTTGTAGACAGACTAAAATGCTGACTTTTTTGCAAATGGATGATTGGGAGCATTTCAGATGGCTGTCTTGATTTCACTGATCTACTTTATAATTTTATATATATATTTGTTTTATTGATGCAACTTTTAATCAAAATTTTATGATTAAAATTTCTATTGATCTGTAAATTTTTTAATGATTAATCGCGTGAGTAATCATCAATTTGTGCAGATCAGTTAACGTTAAAATGCTTTTTTCTAGTGTTATGCAGGTCATTCTTATTATTGTTAAAGTCAAATTGACAGTTTTTGGACTTCATTGTTCACGTCTAATTATTGTTACATTGGATTTTTGCAGTTCCATCATTGTTCTTATGTTGGGGATGTTCAGGATATATTTGAGCAGTTGGCGAAGTCATTGGCACCGTCAATCCACGGTCATGAGTATATCAAGAAAGCTGTGCTCTGCATGCTGCTTGGTGGAGTTGAGAAAATACTGGAGAATGGCACTCGCATCAGAGGGTTAAAAAACAGAAATATGTTTCATTATCGATAAATTGTGATGTATCATCAGTCGTGATTGAATACTCAGTCAGTCAAAAAACAACACGTGGCACAATCTTCCAGTTTTTTTTCCATTTATATAATATTTATCCATTTTTGGAATTATTTCTAATACACATAGCAGAAAATTTGCACACTTATCTTATTATTTTTTTCGAAAATAACTCTTTTTAATTATATTCCAGGGACACTTAGCAGAGACTTTGCAGTGAAATGATCAGCACAGACCCTGTTGTAGTTTATCTGAAATGAAATGAACGTATATTATTGTGTTGCAGTTGAAAGGCTGGATTGCGTAAACAATTACATGTATCGCTGTGATATATTAGTTTGCATAAATGCACTTACCGGGTAGTGAAAATTTACCAGCACCAGACCGGAGACCAAGCTTGTTCTTATTGAATAGCCTGTCTAACTTTGTACATGTAATTGTTTACGATTTATTACTATATAATATTATAATTGTGTTTTGATCATTGGTTGATCGGGGTATATTTTCTCAATTTTTCTAAGAATAAATGTAATTTTGATGTATGCTAAAAGTTACAAAAAATGTACTTACATTTGTCACAGTTTTGTGTAGAAAGCTGCACGCCTTTTTCTTGTCATTGTGTATACTTCTGATGTACTGGTAGCATAATGTTGTTTAATGTTTACTGCAAAAACTTTTGTATGTTATGATATTGTTAGCGACATCAACTTATTGCTGATTGGTGATCCGTCAGTGGCAAAGTCCCAGATGTTGAGGTAATGTGTCAGTGTTTCATTTATTTACTTTTGACATGTTTTATGGTTGACTTGTTTTTGTGAACAAGTTAATACTTGGTAAGTAGATGAATTTTACTGTGAATTATGTCGACTGTTGCAAACTTTCGTTAAAGTACATTGATGACTTTTTCAGTGCATTGTCTTGCCTATAGGCATTCACAAAATAAAGGCATAATTAAACGGGTACAAAAACAAAGAGATTGCCTCATTTCTTCAGCTGGTGTACCAGAAAACATCTAAAACAGGAAGCAAAGTCGGCAAACTGGAAAATTTGACAAACGGTGCAGAGTCTATCCACCTATGCAGTCTGGTGTGGTAGAAAGAATGCTGTGATGATTATATGGGTTATGGAAGGTGGGGACCTTTGTACATCTGACTGGGGCTGCCTGGCCTGGCCACTGCACTGGCCTGTGTCTGCAGGCTGCACACGGTGGCCGTGCGGCGGTTGGCTCTGGTTAGTGACGAAAAGCACATTATAGGCGTGTATACGCGACGATGCGCTCTACAAATTGACGATCTTTACCTTTTTTGCCTTTTTAGGTATGTTCTGCACACGGCTCCACGCGCTGTAGCCACAACTGGCCGAGGGTCATCCGGAGTTGGTCTTACAGCGGCCGTCACCACCGACCAGGAAACCGGTAACACCATCTCTCAGCGTCATTTTCGGCATGCACGTACATGGCAAAAGTCGGAGATATTTTAATCAAAATATGTCCGAGACAGCGGTTATTTTTCGGTACACATTTGGTTTACAGTAGTGGCATAGTATTTGGTGCATTTGTCTGTTATACTAATTTTTGCTTGAATGTGCACTAACATTTTGCATTTCACATTTTTAAGCTCCAGCTGGAGAGGAGTAATGCAACAAGTCTGGAAAATGTCAGCAAATTTCATGGCTGCCAAAGATTGGTGACCAGTGACCACCGCTGAAAGTGTTGATTATGTCTCAGTGACTCATTGGCATAAAGCAGAGTGGTTATCAGCCTTGAGTGCTCACAGAGGCTAAATTAATTGTTCCAGGATTACTATCTGGTATGCTTTTGGATTAATTTCAGTCAGACGAAAAAAACTGATACTGTCCTTTATAATCTGTAATGGTTAGCATCTCTGCAGCTAAGGCATTACATTCTTTTTGTAGTAAACTTATCAAAAACTAATCATTATTCAGTCGACAAATTGAGCAGCATTCGTTAGGTATTACTTGACAAAGCTCTGCAGTGATGTGAGGAAGTGTGAAGGAAACCTTCATTTACAGAATGCTTGACTTTTTTTCTGTACAGTGATCAACACTGCAGTAAAAGCTATTTCTGTTTATTATATGGTGTCTGCATAGCATGCTGTGCAGAGCTCTGCGTTACCTATCGTTGTGATGTTCGTTTGTCCATTTGTCGCCGCATAGATGTGTTATTGAAATGTGGACATTGCACGGCAGGTGAGCGTAGACTGGAGGCTGGCGCTATGGTGCTTGCTGACCGTGGAGTGGTCTGTATCGACGAGTTTGACAAGATGTCGGACATTGACCGTACTGCTATCCATGAAGTGATGGAGCAGGGGCGTGTCACCATCGCCAAGGCAGGAATTCATGCCAAACTGAATGCACGCTGCAGTGTCTTGGCAGCTGCTAATCCTGTCTACGGCCGAGTATGTATCTGCAGTTGCACTTGTACACCGTGGTCTGTAAAAAACGTGCCACTTTTATTTTTTGAATAGCTTCATGAAACATTGGCCCGTTTTAATAATTTTTGGCACGCGATGTCAGGAAAGAGCTTGATGCAAACGACTGTAGTTTTGGCCACCTCACTTTGATACTGTCACTACACTACCTTGTGAAATGCAGAAGTCGCAGTTTGGCCATTTACAGCAATGAATTCATACAGGATGGCGCACGCGTTAGTTCAGAAATGATTAACTGAAAAGCGAAAAACACGATTGGCAACTATTGTGTCTCAAAAAGTCACATGTGTCACGTCACATTCTCTTTATTACAGCATGTGCTCAACATGTTTTCTTCCTGTGTGAATGCAAGCGGCAAACGTTGACACCACTCGCAAACAGCAGGCTCAACAACCTGCATTTCTCAAGGTAGTGTGGTGACGGTATTAAACTGAGGTGTCTATAAGTATAGTCATTTGTGTTGAGTTTCTTATTGATGTTGCATGCCAAAAATTATTAAAATCGGCCAATGTTGCACGGAGCTATTAAAAAAATAAAACTGGCACGTTTTTTATGGACCACGATGTAGTCTAGATTCTGCTGCATTGCTTCTAATGTTTTGTTGTTTGCTGTATTCATTTGCCCTGACCTGTTGTAGATAGAGATTTATTTATTACCTCCGCCAAGGAGGTAACGTTTTTGCCGGTTTTTGTTTGTTTGTTTGTTTGTCTGTCTGTCTGTGAGTCAGCAAGATAACTCAAAAAGTTATGGATGGAGCTACCTGAAATTTTGAGGGTATGTTGGGCATGGCATAAACTACCAGTGATTCAATTTTGGGCGTGATCCGGCAGGAATCCTGGATTCTGGATCACTTTGAAATTTTCGTTACCATTGCGTTAAAGGGGGCATATGGGAACCGCTGGCAAAGCGAAGATGGTGACGCCACCTGGTGAATAGCTTTGCCTTGGCGGAGGTACCTGCGGGCTATGACTGCTTTCTAGTTGTGATTGTTTTGTTCTCTGATGCTCTGATGTAATGTTTTTAATGATGCTTTGCTTCTTTTTTTGAACTTTACTGTAACTGCTGCTGAGTTAATGTGGCACACTGTCAAAGATTTAGCTACATAAATTCTATATCTTATATACAGATGTATATGCCAGATATTGTTATTTAGCCTGCTGTCTACCCTTAGTTCTAAGAACTGCTAATTAATACTTAGAACATTTACTATCCAAAAAATATTTTGTAACAATATTTACTTTTCTACAGGATGGTCCATAAAAAATGTGGCACTTTACTTTTGTCCATATCTTCGCCAATTGTTGACTGATTTTCAAAATTCTTTCACTGGCACACTCTGTGAACAATTTGCAATAATGTGATTATTATATATCCCACCACACTGTGAATGTGTCTCTACACGAACTGAAATATGAATGTATAACGATAATAACAAACATTTTTGGAAAATGAAAAAAAACACTTCAGACCAACATTGCAATGTGTGTCTAACACAGTCTGTTGTCATATGGATGATTTACCACAGTGTCGGTCTGTCTGAAATGTTTTTTTGTCATTTATCTAAATGTTTTGTTATTGTTAGTTTTTTCTTTTGTTCATATTTCACAAGGTAGTGTAGAGATGCATTTATGGTGTGGTGGAATATATAATAATCACATTATTGCAGATAGTCTGGCGATGTCCGCAGAGTGTGTCAGTGAAAGAATTTTGAAAATCAGTTAATAATTGGCGAAGACATGGGCAAAAGTGAAGTGCCACGTTTTTTTGAACCAAACGGCCCAACATTGCTTAATATATATTGTTCCATTAAGATTCAGGTTAGCCACCTTTGGACTAGTATGACACCTTTACGTTTATTCCTCACCAGTGATTGATTGTTGCAGCTGATATGTATTCTGTGTGATTTTTATGCTCAGAAGATCATATTATTTGATGGATTTAGTTTTGTTAGACTGTTGTGCGCATTTGTTGTACACTATTGTAATCTGTTGTCTGTTGGCAGTACAATCAGTACAAGACTCCAATGGAAAACATCGGACTGCAGGACTCACTATTGTCTCGTTTTGATCTTCTCTTCATTGTTCTCGATATTGTGAGTTGTCTTGGGTGGTTGTTGACGTGTAGCATTGGTCTCTTTCTGTAACTTTATATTCTGATTTTTGAACAGTTGCATATATATTTGCTTAAAAATGCTTGATGCTGTGGGAGATAATTATTTCAGCAATATACATTATATGACGGTGGAGATCAAGAAAACTTGACTGAGGGGTCATCGGAGGAAAACTTGGTTGTCGATATACGGAGAGTTTAGGATGCTAGATGTTGGGACATGACATATATGTCAACAGTGTCTTTTCAGTTTGTACTAAAATAAACATATACTTTGATGAAAATTTTATCAGCTAATTGCTTGCCTGCTTTTGCTGAACATGTATAGAATGATCCTGAGAATGACCGAATGATTTCTGATCACATTCTATGCATGCATAGATATCGTTCACCTGGGGAACAAGATGGTGAAGGTATGACCAGTTTTCTCATTAGGCTAACACAACAGTTCTTTAGTCTGAAACACTGGCTACAAAACTATTATATTTTTTCATGATTAGTTGATTACCATTTGTGGCAAATCAAGCAACTAGTTATTTCAGTTACCTCGTTAAAGCTCTGGTTACATGTGAAACAAGAAAACAAGTTGATGTTTTCCAAGTCACTCCGGGGTTGGCCAAGTGTCTGAAACCCCAAGCAGGTGACACAGATCTGTTGAAGGTTGAAAACTAGTTGATGTATTTCAAGATCAGCCTAGAAACCATTTAGACATTTAGTGTGTAGCGTGTTTGCTGGTGTCAGTGATATTTTTCTCTCAGCTGGGTGATTTACTATCGTGTCTGCAATGTGACAAGTTGCGAAAAAACTTAAATTATAAAATTTAATCAAATTATGACGTTTATTGACTGGTGTGTTGACATTTCGTCAGTCACTGCTCTCTCCTTGGGAACGACAGTTTACCTTAAGATTTCGCTGCAATGGACAGCAAGTTGTCATTGATATGAGGTAGTTGGTAGGATCCCTTGTCTTGGAGCAAACGTTCATTCTGATGAAGACAGCAGTAGTTCTTGAAATGTCTACAAACCAATTAATACAGCTTGTGATTTGCCAGGTGATGTATTTATGTAGCTTATTGGCTACTGTTTCAGCATACGAGTGTTGAATATGTGAAGATGTGGGAAGAAATGTGTTGGTTTTGTGTAGCTCTCCCGCTGGCTAATTCTCTGGATCTGTTGGCAACTCACGACCCTGATGCAGACGAGGAGAATGAGGAGGAGACTCCGATCTATGAGAAATTCGATCCACTTCTGCACCGAGATCAACGACGCAGTAAAAGGTATTCCCGCTTCTACTGCAAAGTGAACAGTGTATCACTGAAAATTTTGTTCTTTTGAACGTTGTATTTGGGCCAGCACTGCACCATACGTGTTCTGCTTAACCATTGTTACTTGATGCAAACATCTCCAAGCTTTACGTTGTCCCTTAATGGATGAACTTGCAATATACGTGAGATGTTGTCTGCACAATATATTTTTACACGCGACAGCAGTTACCGCTATAGCGCATCTTAGCTGTCGCAATTCTGTCCGTCTGTCTGTCTGTCCATGGTGGATCAGTCAAAAACGTTGCAAACTAGGATCACCAAATCTTCACCATCAGCTGCCTGGAAGACTCTAGTTTCAGTAACCCTTTAAGTTTTCCCATAAATTCGAAAAAGGTCACTTCAGGTGAGGTCAGTGAACGAGAGGGGAGTAGGAAAAATTTGCGATTTTGGCCAATAAGTTGCCGTATCTCAGAAACGGTGCAACATACAGCCAAGGTTACTATTAATCACTAATAGGAAGTCGTACACTCGCTCTCGATTGCCACCAAATTCGATGACCTTGAATGCTAAAATGGGTTTTTTGTGTGGGAAAAGTTTGCGATTTTCAGCCAATAATGGTGGAATTAATGTATTGGACGTGGCGCATAATATTGAAATTCATGCACTGGATATGGCGCTAGGCGTCATTCGCCATTGAGTCTAAATGAAACATCATTGTGAAGTTAGATTTCATTCGCACTGGGCCTTCACACATGCATCGCTGTCGCACGTTTCCTTTTGCGTTAGCTGAGCTTTTCTTGTTGTCACTAGTATTGCATCGGAATGCCTGTTAAGCTTACTTTTTGAACTCTGCATTCGTATTACATTTTTATTCTGTAGCACGCCCCAGCACGTTGGTTTGAGTCCAGTAAATGGGGTTTGTTAACAGATAACTGCTTGCATTAAAATGGCTTATATTTAGGGCCCACAGTTTATCTGCGGAAAATTTGGCCAAATTTCGCGAACAAGTTTGCAAAAGTCTGCAGCTCACCGCTGTAAAATTGTCCAAATTCTGCAGCTTGCCGCAATCTTCTGTTTGTGAGTAAACTGTGCTCTATCCTGTTCAGAAACTTCAGTTGTTGAAGACTGGCATTGCGCTGAATTATGCTGGGAACATGCAGAAAAAATACCAGTTTTTTTTTTAAAGTGCAATCTTTCACATCACATTGTGTCGATTGTGCCGTATTGCAATTGTTATTGCTAGGACACACGGTTCTACACAGTTCAGTGTGATTTTTCTCGTGATATAGTTAGTCCGTAATTAGTAATGATTATGTCATCAAGCCAACTATCACACTAATCGCTGGTCATTTCTCAACTTCTGCGAAATTCCGCGGACATATCAAAATACCGTGCAAAGGGCCAAATTCTGTGGCTTGGCTTGAAATTCTGCGACCTGCGGAAAATTGTGGGCTCTAATTATATTTGCATTTATTATTTTTTACACGTTATAGCAGAATGCTTCGTGCGTCTTAGCCATCGTCTAGGCGTCTGTCCTTCTGTCTGTCACACTTGTGGACTGTATTAAAACAGTGCAAGCTAGGATCATGAAATCTTCACTGTGGGCTGCCCCAAGGTCTCTAATTTATTGTGACAAAATTTCGTGCCTCTGGGTGCGGGGATTCTCCTCGAACGAGGGCAGCAAAGAGGGGTGCCCCCCTAAAACGATGTTATTTTGCCATTATTGGCTCGTATAATGTGGGAACGGTCGCAGATAGGTACATACATGCTGCTTATCATAACAAGCACTGGTGACAGGCTTTTTAGATTTATTAACATCGATGACCTTGAACCCTCCAAAAAGGAGTTTTTCGTGATTTTTTTGCGATTTCTGGCTACAACACACATTTCAAGAGTGAATTGTGCTGAAATGGCTAGAGATGGACCTGGACAACATGCATATGACATTTTTAGCATAGAACATACATTTTTAAGAATCTAAGTTTTGATCTCTTAAATTCAAGGAGTCTTTCGTACAGAGGTTTCAAATTTAAGTACTCTTTCAAGGTGCATTAATATCTTATTGCTGTAGGCCTACACTGATTGCGAAAGTGGTAGGACTGCTGCTATCGCACGTCACGTGAGCTTTGCTCAAATTACTTATTATTTGTGTAGTCTTGTTGTGCATCTTGCAACAAGCTGGTTAGTAATACTGTTATGGTACTTTTGAATTGTTTGAATTGTTCCAGGGATCGGATAATCAGTATGAAGTTTATGCGTAAGTACATAAACGTTGCTAAAGACATGAAACCTATTCTTACCCGCGCTGCGGCCGACTTCATCGCAGATGAGTACTCCAAGCTCCGCAACCAGGACAACCTCCAGCAGGAAAATATTGCCAGGGTACGTTGTCTTAGCATGTGTACTTGAGATGTGACAGGCTTTTTTATTGGCTGGTATTTCACTCATATTAATCACTTTCATCTATTTGAAAAGTAGTAAAGCTGATATTACGAATAATACTTCTTATTTTTATTATTATTTGATTTAATGACAAAGGGCCGCAGCCACTAACATGCCACAATAATATAACACAATGAATGTCACTGGTAACACAATATAACAATAGGTGTACTAGAAAAAATAAACTTTGCAATAACTAGCCAAGAACGTGGAAATAATAGATCGTTTAAAGCTATTTAAATTAGAAAAGTCAGTATTGTCAGCTGGCAAGTTATTCCATATTCTTCCTGTACGGTAAGTGAAAAAGTTATGTCTGGTGTTGGATCTGCAGCCTGGTAGGA
>Ga0209671_1002142_pt1 | contig 17698 bp, 8 predicted proteins | sample WorMetHERISLAND2_2_FD_187401 | JGI IMG/M metagenome (GOLD analysis project Ga0209671, IMG submission 187401) | Marine gutless worms symbiont microbial communities from Max Planck institute for Marine Microbiology, Germany - Olavius geniculatus... | ecosystem: Host-associated > Annelida >...
CAGCAACATCCGTACAAAAGCTGCTGATAAAACTCTGGAATTGTCATAAATTAAACTAAAAGCGCTAAAATTCACGAAAAATCACGGATTTCACGGAAGTCAGCGTTTTTCACGGAAGGAGGTCAATTTCACGAAAAATGTCACGGCCGTGAAGTCGTGAATTAAGTTGGTCCCTACTAATACGCGCTATAGTTAGCTATGCTAGCTCTCGCGCGTAAAAAACAGTGAGCTGTTTATGTTGACCACCTGACATTTCAGTCTACTAGGAGGAAGAGATGAACGTCTCTCTGTGTCTGTGTGGTGTTGTAATTTGAACAGGATGCTTGCTGGGTGCTGACATTTTATCAAGCTGCACAGACTGGAATGCTCATGCTTGCTTGCTGCGAGCGGCCCCGTAGGATGTAGCATGTATATAGGCTGAACTGCAGCACTGGTTGGCTGTGACCTAGTTTAACTATTGACAGCCTGCTCTGCTCGACTCCTCTCCCTCCTCGCTCATCTGTAAAGGTGCAGTGCACAGGCTGTTGGCCGGACAACAGTACCGGTATGCTGGTGGTGCAGAAGTGTGCCAGATTTGCCATTGTCGGTCCGCTGATGCCGCAGTTCTCTGCGGCAACTGATCCGCAGCGTTCATTGATGTCACTGTCATGTCAGACAGTTTTGTGCGGCCGCGAGTTTCGAGTCAGAATCTGGATTTTGGCGGCGGTGCTAGATCCGTCTGCGGCTAAGTGATCCGTCTGTAGCAAGTTCTTCTGTAATCTGTGTGCGTCATACATGTACGTGTCGGGACTAGGACGGGACGTGGCTGGTGCCCATTAACGATGTGTGTGTGACGTCAGAGATAGGTACATGCCTGGCGCTAGGTGGTAAAGTACGTATCTGGGCCAGCCAGCCAGTCAGCAAGCGACTGTGTTTGGTCTAGGTATAGTGGGTATACCCGGTACGTTGCTGGCGGCTAGCTAGTAGCTACTGCATAGCCAGCGATAAAGAGTTTTGCAGTGTCTTGCAGATTGTAAAAGTGTATGTGACTGATCACGGATTGACTTGGGCAACCGTTGCTGTAGGCGCCTGGTTTCTGTTAATACGTGAAGGATATATACATTTATTTTGGCCTTGGATTGGACTCTTATATTTTAGGTAGTGTATAGCATTCCTGAGTCCATGCTGATTGCCGGAGTCTACTGTACATTGTGTAGGCTGCTGCGTTCAGCGTTCAGCCCACTGCTCAAAACATATATACGCCGTCGAGCAGTCATCAAGCTCTCATCTAGCCAGCTGGATCTGTGGTTGATGAGTGCTGGACGAGAACGAGCGCTTGCTGAGCTTGTCAAGCCAGCTTTAATATGTAAACGGGGTATTACTGGCAAACCGCTAAGGATGGGACTGTTCTTCTGCTGGAGTGGATAAGCAAGTGCCGTGCGAGCTCATACTACTGCAGACAGTGTGGTGTACTGCTTAAACCATGGCATGGACTACACCGTAGTTAGCTCTATGAAGCATGATTGCAGCCGAAATTTGCCAAAAACTGCAGTTCGAGCTGAGTGCGGTTTACTTTGAAGTACGGTATACCACTGCTGCCTGACAAAACTGCCTCCCCTGAATGGAGTTATGTAATGACACTATGTTTGAGATCTGGAAACGTCGTTGGTCATAACTGGTGAATGTGGATTGAGTGCCTTGGCAACAAGGCGTGGCCTAGCGGTCCTATACACGGTGTCCTTTTTTTGCCGCAAGTCTTTTCGCTGTACCACTCAACCACCCAGTGTACAAACTCAAACCTGATCCTCAATGATCTCTGAAGGGTGGTAGAGTAACTGCAATTCTCACTGTGTGAAAATGGCCGGCTTTGTAGATTTCATTCAGCTAGGCCTAAAGCAGACTACATATGCCCGTTCGGTTATAGTTGGGCAGAACGATTTGCGTTGACAGCATGATTGGTTTGGTCTCCTGTTAAATTATTATCATTCATTCATTGACTGACTGACAGACGACTGGCCAGTACCATGGACTCTATTCACACGTTGTACTAGCTAGTCCTTCTGCCCTGTCTGTCTGACTGAGCTAATTGCCTTGCTGTATGATTTGTACATTGTTAGGCTATTTTCGTCATTGTCCCAGGAATAGATCTGAAGTTGAAACTTTGCCTGTGGTAGAGTATGCATGGTTGGAGGTTGATGCCTGGGTCCAGTTTTACTGCTTGGTGCTTTATTGGGTGAAAGCTTCCAGTGATGGAAGGAGCCCTGTTAGTGTGCATAGTTTATGCAAATGCTGATCACTGGCTTCGGAAGCTATAGTTAATGATTGTCTGATGTGTGCATCCTGCTATCTGTATATCAGCAGCTCAGGTGATGCGCCCTACTGCTGTCATCTGATTGTACTGAGTCACCAGCCTGCTGAGACATGTGATTGTGAATTTGTGATGTATAGTGACGTCACGGGCACCTGTTCTTAGAGTGCTCACACAACACACGTGCTATAACGAACCAAAACAGTTTAATACCGGTATTTTATTTTATGCTGCAGACTTGCAGTATGTAGAAAAAAACAACTCTGCCAGTTTGTGGCGCGACTTTTTTTAGTCTGTGATTTGATAAACGGGAAAATGGGAAAATGGAGTCGACTTTGACAGTCCCTCGTTGATTTCATTACATTCCATTGCACATATATGCCAGGGAACTGTCTTTGTTCTATCCATGCACACACCATGCTGGCGCGTACACTGGTTATGATGATCGTGCACGCTGATGTCATCATACACTGAAATTAGAAGCTCAACACCAGATTATCGCGTTGTGCTTGTTATGATAGGCAATAGGTGAATAGCATGCAGTTAATAGAAAAGTCAAAAGCTAATCTGAAATAAGCATGCTTGCCGTGGATATGGATATCCATGGATATATCCATGTGTGGATATTAGGCTTAAGTCATTATATGCTTGAATATTAAGCTGGCGCACCTGCTAATTGAATTCAATATATATATGCTTTGTCTCTGTATAATATTTCCCTGCCTGTCATTCTTACTCTTCATTTTCTCCTTACCTCCGCCAAGGAAAAGTTATGGACGGATCTTTCTGAAATTTTGAGGGTATGTTGGGCATGGCATAAGCTACAAGTGATTCAATTTTGGGCGTGATCCAGCAGGAATCCTGGATTCTGGATCACTTTGAAATTTTCGTTACCATTGCGTTAAAGGGGGCATAAGGGAACCGCTGGCAAAGTGAATATGGTGATGCCACCTGGCAAATAGCTTTGCGGGCTACGACTGCTATGTAGTTTATTTATGTTACTGAGTTGAATAATCGTTGACATCAGCACGTCATTATTTAGTTAGCCTACATTCATTTATTAGCACTATAGCAGCAACAAATCTTAATCTTTAGTGCTTTAATGCTTTTGGTTGGGCAACAAAAGGTCTATCCATTTGTGAGTTTTTATTTTATTTATCTAATGCTAACCAAATTTTATTTTTTTTGCTTAATAACGTAGGCCCTACATAATGCTAGTAGAAAGTACAAATCAAGTGTGCTTCAAAAACGTTTGCATCACCCTAGGCGTACATGAATGACACCTGCGCCTTGGCAAACAAGAATCCTAGCTGTTGCTGACCGTACCGCCTACATTCCAAGGCCAGCGTCTGACTTCCGCCCTGGAAGGAAAGCCATTTCCCAGAATGGCTGTTGTCTCGTACACGCTGTGGTGACGCTGATATATGGAACGCTAGAATTAACACTAGGATATGATACGACAATTCGGCGCACGTTGTTGACGGCTACAGGCAGCAACATTGCATTTAAAATTGCGGCCAAATCGCTGCAGATAGAGACATGATTACTTTTAAAAGCCTACCGGAAGTCGCTACTGCCCTATCCAACGATACCATCGCCGACCTCTACCACGTACCGTTTAGCCACAATACATGGGTTATGGACCAACAGACGACATACTGTACCCAAGGCTCGACCTAACGGTTGATGAAAAACAGAAGCAGTAAAATTATGTAGATTTGCCCAAAGGTCGGAAAATACTTAACTGAGCTCATATTTTAATGCAAATGTGCGTTTGTTTTGTACTTTACTTATTTTTAGCGACTTCCAAAAAGAAATATAATTTTCTTTGGGGTATGGACGCTCTTGCGCTACTCTATTTTGTGAAAATTTGGGAGCTACAAGTACGAAGAATAGTCGTCTGTGGATATGGATATGGATGGGAAATTTCATATCCACGGCAAGCCTGGAAATAAGGTTCCTATACCCATGCAGTGACATTTTTCGCATTAATTGGACTCTTTTTTCGTTTAGTTTCTGAAGTTTGTGGGAGTACAGATAGAGTATCCAGGCAGTTGACACTCTACAGCTGTCACGGAATTGTGTGGGAAAATATTGTCAAATGTCATGCGAACTAAATAATTATATTTATTGTAAATCGTTTCCAGAGGATAATAACTGACATTGTTTAGTAATGCAGTTCCTAGCAGAAACTACAGAAAAGAAGATCCAACTGAAAAGTGAACTTCCAAAAAAACCATTTTGCATACGCCTTTTACGGTATATATTACTAACTTGTGGGAGTTGTCATCATGTGGGTTTATTGAGCAGTTTATTGAGTTGCCGCAAAAGACAGAAGGTAGAAGTCATGATGTATGTTTTTGTTATCATTTTTGTTTGCAGACTGATGGTGGAGTGAAATACTAAGCTGTCAGATGAATCATTGCAGCCAGTGACGTCTCGGATTTAACATCAACCTACTGTACTTCTGCACCAGACCTGCTCGATATATGTTTGTACTTCTGATCGACGGGACTGTCCAAGGTTAAACAACAGAGCGGAGTTGGTCAAGGACGTTGAAGGTCATACTACACACTGACAGCAGACAATGGGCTGCGCATCGAGCAAGAAGCGGACGACATCCGTGGACGACCTTACCGGTGGCGCCGCTGATAAGAAAGAAGGCGTCTCGTCGTCGTCCAAGAAGAACGGACTGCAGGTGACTTCGAACGACGCCAAGCACAAGGGCGCCGGCGGCGCTGGAGACGCAATCCAGATCCCCGGAGCACACACGTCGTTCATGGCTCCCGACGGAATCCCGTTCATCGACGAAGACGTGGAGGAAGACGCCACCACCACGACCAAGCCGGACGTGAACCGGAACGTGGTTCACCCTGAGACGCAGCCTACAGTCCAGCCACCCGCCGAGACAGACCGGCCGATGTCCGCCGCCAAGTCGGAGGAAGACCAGAAGAAGGAGGAGATACGCGCAGAGATAATGAAACGAGAGATGGAGATGACGCAGAACACATCGGGTGACAATGCCCCCGCCCCTGCCGCCGGTATGTGTACTGCATCAGTTCTTGCTAATTATCCTGCCATAAAAGTGAGATGTTTTTAACACTTTATGATAGGACGTCACTCAGGAATCTCACTGCTAAGGTTGGAAGGTTTGCAACAGAATGTTAGAACACTTTCTGGACGACTATTTGGGCGACCGGTATTTTAGAGACTGGTGATTAATCTGTCTCATAGCAAAGGTAAAAGGTGGTGCTATAGTTTTTAATGGAAGCCCATTTCAGAGCTACGGAGCGTCACCTGCCATATGGGATCCCACAGTGTTACCTGCCACCCAACACGAATGAACGCGCCCTGCCTTAACCCCACCGGCTCGATTTACCTACCCCAGAGGGATGGAAGGCTGAGTTGACCTAGGCGGCTGGTTAAATACCGAGATGGTTTATCTGCCTGCAGGCAGTCACCCATCCCAGTACTAACCCGGCCCGGCGTAGAGTTAACTTCGTTAATTGAATCATGTTACCGCTAAGCCACGTCACTAACCCAGTGTATGCAATGACAGTATTGCTACCTGTATTAAACTAATCTGGTATTGAGTAAGTCAGGTGAGTACTGAGCAGGTATTAGTTGTAAGCCACTGTAGCATAGGTGAATATATGAGAGTCCGCGGCACGTAATGAAATATCTATGATATCAGTAGCAAGCAGATGATGTAGTGCATTCACTGATGAAATGTCATCAGCCCAGTGCATAGCAGCAGCTGCCACAGTGTAATTAATATAGGCGCCAGGCGCAGCAGTGTGATATACCTTTCTACTGCCAGCAGGGTCACGCAAGTACAAGCTGCTATCTGGGGGCTTCAGTTCATTTATGCTGCAAAACAGATTTATGACAGAGGTTAAATGGGAATGTCAGGAAGTACATATACACCAGATGTCCAGGTGAAACTGTATGATACAATACACTGTGGTGCTTACAAAATTTACGGTTCGTTGACCATAGGTACAGTGCATTTAGGCACGAGAGCAGCAGTTCACTACGCCCAAAGTAGGAACCTTGGCTTTTTTGCTGTTAATTGCAGTAGATTGGACTGAGTAGAGAAGAACTAGTGGCATGGAAGAAGTGGGCAGTTGAACAGCACTTGGTCATATGAGGAGGGTCGTAACAACATCTAGCTATAGCAGTTTACGGTCCAGTGCGTTCATGTAATCTCTCCAGCCAGCAAAGCCTAGCCTACCTGCCTAGCCGTATGATAAGTTACTGTTTATGACAGGTGCATTAATACACGCCAGTGCAGCCGTCTCTGGAGGCGTATGACTGAGTGAATAGGTAAAAAAGACGTCTGAGAGACTTTATGAACGGTGGGAACAGTATAGGGCAGCACCAACCGAGTCCGGTCTAATGCAGTTGTCCCCAGCCTGGCTAATAGCTATGCAGTGTTTTGAGTAAACATTGCTGAATGCTGGTCTTATCGCCATACAGTCTAATCAGTTTGCACTGTGGCTGCTGTGTAAACTGCATATGTCTGTAACTATGTATCCAGCCAGTAGCTATTTCTCCTCCATTCACCGTGTGTGTCTGTGACTCTGTGTGTCTGTGGTTTATTTCTGTTTGTTTATACTGCTGAGAATTTGTGATGTCTGCTTGGTTGGTCTCTCTATCTTTGTTTATACATTCATCAGTAGTGTTGTGAGCAAAGGCGTTACAACTGAGTATCGTGATACTCAGTTGCAACCTCTTTGGTTGTGAGCGAGGGCAGGTGCAAGTGCCACTGTATCAGAAATATTTTGTGTAAGGTCTGGCAATTTATGCCCTTTGGCTACTGATTAATTGTTTGGAGCTTTCTATTTTTTCACTTTAATAGTGGGGCTTCCCTTAAATACGTCCTGATGTTTTTGGTCTCGCATAATGGTATCATGCATACCCATAGGCCCCTCTTATATCATAGATTCATTTGCTGTGGCGCCAGTCACCGCCGGGTCAGAGACGCCATACACTACTATAATATAGCCAGCTAGATATTACTTGCACACTGCACACCCAGGCCATGCCTCCCCATGCCTGCAATAACTGCTCAGAGATATGTTACCTTGCTGTGATCGTTGACCCACGGCGTTGTAAACTAACCAGCTTCTCTGAAATTGGAATAAAATACATGGCATTACATACTGCTTTGCAGCCTGTGTTCAGACCTCTTTATAGTGCTGTTAAAAATTTCCTCAGAACATAGTTCATATCCTTTTTATAAGGCATGCGGTTATGTGCATTTTTCTGCTGTCATTGGCCTTTTATTAATGAGTTCTCTTAAGGTGAAAACTGTTTTACTTATAATAGATCAAAACGCATTTGGCAACACCCAGGAAGGGAGTATCCCCTCCGTGATGAAATACTGCATGGTACTGCTCTGTGTCTACTGTCTGTCTGTCTCTGTGTTTAGTCATTGTTTACACATTAGCTAGTAGTCACACTAATGTATCAGTCAGCTATGCCACATTGTCATAATGTGTTATGAGCATAAAGTATGGGTACAGTTAGTTGCATGCCTCATTTGCCTTTTAGGTCCGGCTCTCATTGCCTGTGTCCTCAGCTGTTGATATAATTATAGGCTACAGTATCTGTACATATGAGGTCTCTGTATCTGCCATCTGGGTAGGATACACATTACATAGTCAGTTGCTGTGTCATGCCTGTTCATCAATCACCAGTCATAGGCCTGTTTTGTAATAGTGGAACAAAATGGCTAGAAATGTACCAGGTAATTAATGAACTCCACTGCCTTGAACCAGGTGGCAGTTTCAATTAACTGATAACAAATCGTCCAGCTATGATAGTCTGCCTCATATGAACGAATACTGTACCTAGTAGAGCAGATAGCTGCAATATGAGACCATTTGGCTAGCCATGGCAGGTGTCTGTACAGTATTATATGATGTGTACTGGTATGTGTGTGCTATAGTACAGTATTAGCAAGCTTCTGTAATTACAAAACTTCTGTACATAGCAGCTGTTTCATTGTACCTGATACATGTCATCAGTTAGGCTAGTGTTGTGCTCCTTCATTGCGCTAGCATTGTGTTAGAAAGATTGCTGCCAGCCAGTGATATGTTGATAGTTTATGCAGTGCCATTTCTCTTTGAATTCTCCTCCAGTCTTTGTGCATGAATAGACCTTTTACAAGCCGGTAGGCAATGGGCCCAAACGGTAACAAAACAAGAACCAAATTATCAACTGGTCAAAATCTGATGACTTCTGTTCTTTTTTCCTGGTTATTTCTTCCCCATTTCGATTATGGACTGTTATTAGGATAATGTATCATCATTTTCGTTGCAGTTTAGCAGTTTAGTGAAATAAAGCGGTGTTCTGTATTGATTGCTTCTGCTCAGACACTACATGATGCTGCTAGTGCTGTGAGGCGTAAACAGCAGTGCTGATTACAAATGATTGTGTGTGTGTTGCTTGTTATACAGTAAGGACGTCTGGCTCAGAAACTGTTCAGGTTGTAACTACCACGACGACCACATCCAGTGAAACTCACACAGCAGTGGTAAAAACAGCTCACTTTTGTCATTTCGCTTAACTAGACTTGTGCAGGGACCCCACTTAAACATGTTTTTTTTGCTAAATGGTGGCAGGCAACCCAGCAGGTGCAAGTTTACCTACTGTCCAGCTTACTAATTTTAGTTTGAATAGAATCATAATGACTGGTTGCATATGATATTACTAATTACTTCGTTTCAGTGCATTAGCAGATTTTATGGCAGTGATACACGGTATAAGTTCATGTTCTACTTACTCCACAGATGTTGGATTTTCAGCTGATATTCCCTCTAGGTCTAAAACCCTAACCACCTGGCTATGAATGCTCTTAGCTATTTATTGTAGCCATTTGTAGGCCAACATTGCTCAAACTGCCACTTCAGAATTTGATCGGTTCATGCAGTGGTATGGCTTTCTTGTATTAATTTATTATACCAGTATTACACATATACTGCTCACAAATGATGGGAGGAGAAGAGGTTTGTGTTACTGACAGTTGAAGTACTTATACTACAGGGTGGGCCAAAAAATCGGACCTGTTTGAGCGTTGATAACTCAGCGATGGTTGCCAGTAGAAAGGCTTGTGATATGTCAAAAGTTTTAGAATGTTGTAGACAAAAAGGGCCAAACTTGCATAGCAAGTCATTTAAATATTGTTTGCCTAATTTGCATAGATCTTCATTACCCCTGAAATTAGGCATTTGCCTGCACTCCCATGTGCCCGAGTTCACTGAACTCAAAAACTCGCTGCCAAAAAGTCCAGATTTAAATTCTGTGAATTATGCAGTGCGGGGCATTGCAACAGATAGCATGGTCACAAAATTTCAATAACTGACCAGCTAAAACGTGTGCTAATCAAATGCTGGGCTCAGCTGATCCTGAACAGATTGACTCCAGCGATCGATCAGATGCCTAACAATACGGTTATGAATGCAGAAGCTGGGCAACTGCTTATGTTGAATTTCATCTAAACTCAACATATGTGTTTATGACAGTTGATATTTCACTGTATGCTGAATGAAAATCAACTTAAATTCATGTGTTACTGTCAGCATGATTTTTGGGGGGTGGGGCAGATTTGTGTAAATCAGGCAAAGAATATTTAAATGCTGAGACAGGCAAGTTGTACTCTTTTTCGGTACAGTTTCGAAACTTTTGGCATATTAAACGCCTTTCCATCAGTAAACATCGCTAAGTTACAAAAGCTCAAATATCCACATTAAATCAATGTGTTACAGTCAGATTTGGCAGAATTTGCGGGTTATGCATATTTATGCAAATTATGCAAAGAATATTTAAATGCTTCAGTATGCAAATTTGTCATTTATTTTTTACAGCATTCTGAAACTTCTGACATATTAGACGTCTTTCTATCACTAACCATTGCTGAGTTATCAACGCTCAAACAGGTCAGTTTTTTTGGCCCACCCTGTATGATGAAATGTTGCAGACAGACTGTGTTAGTGATGGTACAAATACTCATATCATTAGTGATGTGCAGGTTAATGGTTTGGAGCCGGCCAGTGAGGAAGAACAGCAGAGAGCAGCAGTAAAGATTCAAGCTGGTATTCGTGGCTACCGAGACCGACAGCGCATTAAAGCTTTGAGGTAGGTCTGTTGGCTGGCTCATTTTACAATTACTTCTGAACTGCATGGTTAGTTTGCTGTAGTACCGGTATGTTTTCTGCCTGTGGCAGAATTTAAATCTTCATGTGGAAACCCGTCGCACTGCTACAGAGCGTCAGCTGTCATATGGGATCATGCAGTATTACCTGCCACCTGACACAGGTGAACATGCCCTGCCTAAACCCCAGTCAGACAGGTGGTACTCAGTTTACCTACCCCCGAGGGATGGAAGGCTGAGTTAACCTTGCTGTTGGGGACTGTTGTTTATATACCTAGATGATTTACGTGTTCACAAACACCCATCCGAGTACTAACCACATGATAGCAACCTGACTGGAAGTCATACACCTCACTTCTCGCTTGTAAGTTCTATACCCTACCATTGCACTACGACTATGAGCCATCTAAAGTGTTCATTGTTTTCACTATAACTACCGCATGTGGTGATGGATCTTCAGCAGAGTTTTACTAGTGGTGCATCTTGGGAAAGTTGGATCTACTAGGTAGGTTCTGTGGTGAAAGGTCGAGGTTCTGGCAGGCTGAGGCATACAGAGCTCAGCTTGGTCTAGTTGTTGAATTGAATATAACAACGAAGATGAAATGAGATGTGATACTTGGTGGTGTTGCAGGGCGTCACATTCGCCTCATGCTGAGACGTCGGTGCCGGTCCTGACTAATGGTGAAGAGGCGGTTGCAGTCGATGGTCCTGCTATAATTGTAGAACATGAACATGCACAGGTAAGAACAGCTGATGTTTACTGTCTGTTGTTCTATGTCATCTAACAAATGGTTTCCGCATTTTTATACCGATGTACCTGTACATGTTTTTGGTCTTTATGTACGTACCGTCTAGAGTTGGTCTGCATGTTCTGTGGATGCATTGTATTTAGTTACAGTTGTCAGTTCAGACATGATAGCCTTACACACGTGCACATGGTAATTGATGTAGTGAATGTATACGAAAATCTCATTTGTTCGATATTCACTCTTGAAGTTAAACCAGTCCCTAAAAGACATGGAAAAGGGACAAAAATGGTCCTAGAACATCACAGAAAACCACAGCTATGTATGGGATTGTATGTGCCTGGTATTCAAATATACAGTTATTTGGCTATTCTATTATGCAGTCATTCTGTAGGCTACGTTGTTGTTAGCTCAATAACTAAAGTAGGTGTAGAAAAAATTCTATACAATAAATGAATGTTCTCATGACCTCGTATCATGTTGGCACTCTTTGCTGACATCTTTCTAGTTATTGTGCTTCTGCCATTTTTTGGAGGGGTTGAACATCTCCCAGGAAGGAAGTGGTTTGATTTTGCTGATGATCGGGCTTTTCTTTCGCATTCTGGATCATCTGTGCAGTGTAGGCCAGCACCATTATGAACAGATTTTGATTAAATTTCACGCAAGGATGGAACGTGGCCCAAGGTCGAACCATTTGGATTATGGTGGTGATCTAGTTCAGCGTCCAGATCCAGGGTTCTTGGACCCGCTGTATTGAGTGGGTTGTGTTCACCATGTGGCAGCACTGTTGTGGGCAGCGGGAGGTTGAGATGTCTGGTCTGGTGTGTAGGTGGAGGACGAGCACAGTGACACTGAACACAGTGCTGAGATGGACCGTGCTGCTGTCAAGATACAGGCGAGCTACAAGGGCTACAAGACACGCAAACAACTGGGAAAAATCTAATACCATGCCGCCAGCCAGCTGCTGTCTGCACTGATGATTGGCATTCTCTCCCACCATCTGTCTATCCATCTGTTTGTCTAAAGTACTCAATGCCTTAACATTGCAGTGAGCATACAACAGTTCTGTCAGCAGGTGACCAACTGGTGCCATCTGTCCGTCCAGCTGTTTATCCACTGCAGTTGCCCAGTGGCTAGTCAAGCCTGTGGCTAGCTGACTAAGCCAGTGGCTTATGGTCAAGCCAATGGCTGGTGAACTGGAAGTTGTCTAACAGGTTGTTAATTTTAAGACATAGTTGTCGAGCGTCGGCTGGTGACTGATAACTTCGTGTTATCTCTCTTGTTAGTAGCAAAATACAACATGCATGTCAAGCATGTTGTGTGGTAATTAAGTTGGTTTTCTGCCAATGTATGGGCCGGGTTTTTTATGTGGCTGTCAGACGCAATGCTTGACAATCTGGGTAATTTGTGCAGTGCATTGGTCTGTACATAGGCAGCAGAAGCATGTGAGATCTAGGCAGGCTGGCTGCCACACTGGTATTAACTGGTGTTGAGGAGTGTGCATGGAGCGAAAGTTCATTAAAGTAGCCAAGTTAGGCACGTGCATGGCCCATCACACAGAAATGACTGTGTAACACTCACACTTCTGCAAATTGAATACAGCTATGTCTTTTTGAGAGACTAAAGTGAGGCAGCATGATAAGATCAAAGATCCATCTTTGATGGATCAAGTGCTCAAAATATCTCACAGGCCCAAATTGCCTCTGCTGTAAATATGGATTTTATTTGGGGCTACTTTAATTCTAAAATGGTTGGTGAATCACACATGCAGCCATTGATTTGTTTGAACATTTTTATTGGTGAATGTGAAGCAGAGGTAGTAACTAACCGAGGCGGGTGTGAATAAAGCGAGCTGTTGGATTGTTGGGTAGCTCGTATTGTTCATGCTACAATGGTTACGTTGTGTTTGTGTACTTCGGTTCTTGTTGCATATAACGTTGCTTATTGCACTTGTTATTAGTGTTTGTTTGATCACAACGGTTTGTTGTTGCAAAGTTAGTTGTATTTTGTGGTTTAATTAATGGTTTATTTGTGTTTGCTGCCTTCAGTGAAGCTAGTAGTAAACAGCAAACGTTTGAAGTCCTGTCTGTTCTAGGGGTGTGCGGTTCGCAAAATTTGACTTCTATTTGAATTTCGGTTAGGTTTGGCAAAAAACTGCAGTTTCCCTATATTGAGCTTATGATGTATAACAACCTTGTCTATGTGAAGCCTGTAGAAATGCCAGATAAACAGCATTGTTTGTGCAGTGATCACTCTTGTCATTCAGTTAACATTGATTGCGCTGCGTAAATTTGAGAATTTGCTAAGTACTTAGGTCGCAAGTCTGTATCATGTTAGCAGCACCTGAACAAGAACCAGGACCTTTACCCTTTTGCCTTTGGTTAATGTTGTGTGCATTGTGTGATGTTTGTTTTCTTTAAAAAGTGATTGGCATTATGTGGCTACCTGGTTCCAGCCTGGTTGTCATCGTTGGCACTGGCCTATCCATGGCTGGTGGTTTGCTTTTTGTGTGTCAGGAACAGATCTTAGCTGTAGTCACTCAAACTCCGAGCGATTCACACGTTTGAGTTAAGTTGCAATAGTCAGCTGTAGCTGTTTTTTATCAGTTGCCAGTTCTTTAGTTAGGGGTCCGCTATGGCAAGTAGCTGTAGACAGAATGCCTGCTGTGTAATTTGATCCAGTGACAACCTTATGCTAGGTACAGATACTCGGACCATTAGCATTGGGCTGCAGAAGCGATCTGGTGATGAAGTGTCATGATTAGCTATGTCAGTACAGTGTAAGTTGTTGACATGTGTTTGTGTTGTTTGTTCTTGTGCTGAGAGACAGAGTCAAGAGTTGTACAGCAGCATTAGTTACTTGTGTAGGCCGGGGAATTGCAACAAAACAGAATGATATGTGACTCGACAACGGTGCGCCTTGCATCAGTTGCCTTGAATACTGTAGGTAAATTGTGAGAATTGTGAGTTATGTAGTAGAAAATAGTGAAAATAGTGGGAAAATGTGCATCACATATGGTACATTTAGCAGTCAGTGTCTCAGTAAACTGTGCTTCAGCCATGTTATGTCCATACGTAAGATCTGAATTTGGTCACATATCCGAGTGTTACTGGTTGCTAATTCTTGCAGTGGCCATGTACAGGTGTGGGTTTGTGTCAGTGATGTTGTTGCAGTTGTCTTTGCATGTTACTGTGATCATACCACAAAGCGTTGCCTTCGCACCGGGACGCAATACGTTTTTGTACTACATAGAATACTGTGACTTGACTAGACTGGGTTGTGATGGGGCAGGCCGTGAGCAGATATACACAGTGTGTGGCATACGCATAAGACTTGCTGGCAAGTGTTTTGGCTTATGTGAAACACTTTATAACTGTTATGCGGATCGTACATGATGTGCGTGCACTAACCCGTGCACGCTGGTGCTGCCAGATGCAGAGGCAGAATAGGGAGATTTCAGAATTCACACTTTGCAGTTTTGTTGCAGTCAGCTTGGTATTTTACATTTCCAATAACATCACTTTTTGACCAGAGCCAAAAATGCAATTATTTGCTGCATTTAGGAATTAACACGATTTGCCGGGAAGAAATCCTGTGTGGTCTTGGCTGCACCCCTGAACACTTGTGTTGTACTGATGGTACATATTTGAAGTGGCCTTTATAAGAAAAGCAAGAATTGGTAATTTTAAAGTGTTTAAATTTGCTATTAGACTATTAGAAGGTTATTGGCACTCCTGTGGCCATTTTCTCACATACTAGTGCCTCCAATACATTATTTGCTACTGGCAAGTGGTTTATGTTGTAGCCATAAAATTGATTGAGGAACAGTGAGTGAGTGAGTAGGGTTTAACGTCGCGTCCGACACAGTATAGGTCATTTCGGGGATGGCCTTTCCAGGCAGAATGCACACAAACACAACACGTACTAAGAAAACAGTAAGTTTAACCTTTACAATAAAAAAAAACAGAAAGTTTAACCTTCACAGAAACACCAAAAAAACGGGCTGAACCTAAAATTGTAAGAACTCCGTTACATGCGTGCATATGTGATTAACATTAATGGTAGTTTTAATAATCTTCCCTGTTATCCTTCAGACAGTCTTGAATTTCAGAATGCTGTCTATTGGAGGAGAGGGGAGAAAACTGAAGAACGGTTACTGCATTGGAGTTCTTAGTTACTACTAAGCACAAGAACAGAAGTGTGCATGAGGCCGAGTCTTATAGGCTGGGCCACCATATCTCAACTTGGTCAAAGCGATTGGGAATTGATAAAAGGCTGCAAACACAGACCAAAATTTGAACTTTGCCCAAAAGGCACATTTTAGTGTAATAGATGCTGTTTAATCCTTTTCGTATATTATTAGCTATTAGTGAGTGATTGGCAGTAAATTCTTGATTTTGACAAATGGCAATTGAAGTCCAGCCAGTGAAACATATTCAAGCCGGTGCATAGGTCTGGCACATAATCCTATGCCAGTCAACTTGCTTCAGTTTTGTACTCATTAGAAGCGGATAGATCGGCTGCGTTACAGCCAAGCCATGTATGGACTTGTTGCTTATTGCAAGTCTTTGTGACTGTACAGAATGATATAAAGTGCTTTTTGAACTAACGTTGTTTATCATCATATGTTAGTGCCTCTGCTGCCTGTTGCGGCAGCATCTATCCACAATTTCAGCATTTTACCTGCCTTTGTTGGGTTTGCCGCTTGCTTGACAGACAGTCATGCAGTCATGTATGCTTGCTATGTAACATATGCTCAGTACAGCTACTCGCTAGTTCTAACACTTGTTGCATTTTTGTTGTTTATTGGCTACATTTTACACTGTAATTGTAACTAGGTTTTGCTGTATATGGTACTTAAATTTTCAGGATTGATTTTAATTTTCTCGGCATTCATACATAATGAAAGTTAACTTCATTTCTGTCTGGCATTTTGTTGCTGATTTGATCGCCAAAATATCTCATCAGCTGTACAGAAGGTGCGGTCGTGGGCCAGATTTTAGGTTGCGTGCTGTATTTTATTATGAAAAATAACAGCGTTATTTTTTAAAGTTGTATGATAGAACTAAATATTTTAGTGGTGTGTAAGTGATGTGTTTCTATAGCGTTGTGCATATATGAGCCTTTAGATTTGTTAGCTGCTCTGCTAGTTGTGCGATTAGATGTACAGATATGTGTAATACAAGTTCCTGTTTCTTGTTGTCGCGTGCTCATTGTCTGTAGATTGCACATTACTGAGTTTCAGTCATATATGCAGGACTATGCCCGGGCAAAATTGTGGAAACGTTAATCCACGTTCCACAGGTAATACTAGACTGCTTAAGCATCATTTTAACTCCACCGCATCCAGAGGAAATTATGTGAACACCAGATCTGACGATAATGAAGTGCAGAAACTCTTGGTGCAGAAACAGCTGTTTGAGTGAGTAAGTAGAGTTTAATGTCCAGCCCGATACAGTATAGGTCATTTTGGGGACGGCTTTTTCAGGCAATGCACACAAAGATTGTCTTGCAAATTGATACAAATTTAACACAGGCGTCTGCAGTGATATAGCATCCAGAGCCAGTGAAAGGGTCTCCTGTACCCCATGGCCGAGGGGAGTGGGGGTGCCTCACATATGCTCAGGGGCCTCTTGCTATGTACAAAAATATATTCAAAATATAAAATAAGTAAACATGTGGAAAGTTTACCCAAAATGGATAAGTCTATTGCTTTTCATTAATGTAAGCCTACAGTAATCTGTGACGTATTGAGGCCTATTAAACTTTTTGCATTTAAAATTTTTTAAAAGCGGGCAAATTTGTGGCTTCCATTGAGCGTCTAAAAGCAAAAAGGCCTCACAGTTGTATTTAAGGGGCCTCCAACAATATGGAGCAGGCACTGATAGCATATGTTTCATTCTGCAGCACAAAAAAACAGTCACTGTCAGCATTGTTACCCGTGTTATTAATGGATGAAATTAATCAACTGTGTGCTGGATCACACAACTGAACATACGTGACAGAAATATAGTAACAATGCCGAAATTGAACAGTGCACTATAATTACAAGTTATGTGTACAAATAACTGACAATGTAACAATGACGACAGATTCAGAGGCATGTATATTTCCAGCAAGGTGGTCAGAAGAAACAGTGGATTGATGATATCGTTCACTGGGGCGAAAGAAGCCTGGTCGAGATGGTAAGACAGGCGAAGAACAGAAAAGGTTACCGGTGCTTAGTTCACGAAGCCGCCTACGCTCGTACATCGGGCACGGCAGGCTGATATTTCCGTAGATGTAAAAAATATTCCAAAAATTTTTCTAAAAGTAAAAAAGTGGCAAATACAAAAAACGTTAGTACTTATTTGTTAACCTTTTGCCTAACGCCGTAGGTGCAGTACAGCGGGAACAAAAAGAGAACTTTGTTCAATTTTAATTCAACCCTATGGACACAAGACCAAGTATCGCCAAACTAAGTAAACTACCACCACTTTTTGTTCATCTGATTTTAAAAGTGCTTTT
>Ga0209671_1002145_pt1 | contig 17691 bp, 14 predicted proteins | sample WorMetHERISLAND2_2_FD_187401 | JGI IMG/M metagenome (GOLD analysis project Ga0209671, IMG submission 187401) | Marine gutless worms symbiont microbial communities from Max Planck institute for Marine Microbiology, Germany - Olavius geniculatus... | ecosystem: Host-associated > Annelida >...
TGAACATATAACTTGTGGCCACCATAAATAAGAGCCTCCATAGGTATTCCATCGAGTCCGGCCGCTTTACCTTTCTTCTGTTTGTGAATACTTTCAATCACATCATATACAGTAAGTTGAAAATGTTATCAGTTATCATCTCGTCTATTTTACATTTTTTTATTTACATACGCTGTCTTTACCTGGTCGTTTATCTCAGGTCTCTTCAGTCTAATGTTGCTTTTTTTCTGCAGATTTTTTTTGGGTTACAACTTAAGTCACTGCGCTGTACGCTCACTTCAGTAACTGTTGTAGAGCGTCGACACTCGTCGTGCAAATAACTAAATGAGAGCATGGTGATTAGATGGAACTCAGAAATGGTATTAAATAGTCTTCGCTGGCAATGTAAACACATACAGTAAACACGGAAGTGGATGCGCGCGATTCAAGTATAGATTTTGGATGAGTTACGGTGCAAGATACGGAGAATGTCAACGCTGTCTATGCTTAAGATCGACACATGGACAACTGATAGCATTGTCTCGTGGATTTCCGGTCAGTATTATCTTCTCCGTAACCTAGCAGACTCGCAGTGTATGCGATGATTTTTTTGGTAGTGAACAACTCTGACGGTTTTGCGTCATTAAAATTAGAATAGATAATCATAGGTTCAGAAATTTTGTACATAGGATACGCAATATAAAACGTATCTGCACTTTTGTGTAATCTTAGACTGTCACGTTATAACGTAAGCTATTATATTTATATATATTTTTTGGTATAACTGTACATACGTACTGTTTGTCCATGATTTTATATTGTATATCTTACTGTATTGTGTGTATTTCATCTTGCTATGTTTATAACTATGTATCAATGTATGCACTTTTATGTGCTGCTTTATTGGTGTGTGGTAAAAATGATAATGATTTGTACCTTTTCGTGCTAATTTGCATCCTGCTTACAAGCAGATAAACATGCAAAGCTCACATACCATATCTGATAACTTTTATTGGAAATGGAGGTCTGTAGGCACTGCTCTAACTAATGCCTTTGTATTTCTGTATTTAAATGTGAAACAAAGACTCTGTGGGAGTGTTAGAAATTTGCTACTTTTATGTCAGCAGCAGTTACTATATTATGGCTTGTGGAATGTTGTAGGTCTAGACAGCAGTGTGTCATGTTATGCAGACTGCTTTGCTCAAGCCGGCATCACCGGCAAACAGTTGATGCTGCTGGCTAATGATGACCTTGAGCAGATTGGCATCAACAAGCTGGGTCATCAGGAAATTCTGCTGCAGTCTATTGCTTTGCTCCAATCACTGGTTACTGCTGTTTATACTAGTACCTCTAGTACAGCTATTGGTAGTTTCATTTTTGTTCAGTTAGTCATTTTTTCTGGAGTTATTTTAGGTATAGTCCTGTTGTCTGATTGCTAGGTGTTGTCATAAGATAAATGAATTTTGGTGATTCAATCAGTAATTATTGCATGCTGGGTGTTCTTTGTGCCAGCTAATTAGGATCCAGATTTTCCCATGGCTTTCTGTTGTGCTTTATTGGCCTAATAGCATTTCGAATATATCTAATTTTAAATGGGCATTGGAATTTGACCACTATTTTGGTAAATATATTGCCATGTCATTTTAGATACCTGATATGTTTTTAAGATATTTGTTTTTGTTTGAGTTTTTAAAATCTTTTTTGTGCACTTGCCATTCCATACATGTACTGCCTGGTGTTGCAACAACAGCACTGTACAATTTGACTGCTATGTTAACTATTTTATTCAGGCATCACTTGAAGAGAATTTTTACTCATTGTGTCCAGGTCTGATATTCTCCTTTCCTCAAATAGTATCAATAAGCAGATTTTGATAAAAGAAAATTACCTAAGCTATAGTATCCATAGTGGCCATTTTAAGTGCAGTAGTAATTTTTTTCAGTGAAAACCTTGAATCATCATTGATTTTTGGCCTTTTGGGTCGTGCATTGTCCCACCCAACAGCCCTTGTTTTTTCTAGTGCTTTGCAGTTTCTTTATCATGACCCACTCTTGTCATGTTACTTTCACTGCAGTGTCTGTTATAACTGCCCATAATTTCACTCCACTCAAGCATGACATTTAAAAGATGGCTTGCAGCTGTGTACAACATCCATACTTAGGCAGAACTGTTCATCGATCCCGGCCGTGAAATATGCCTCATTACACTTGCACAATACACTGTAGACTGTGTTGAAACCTGCACGTAAAGCATGCAGTGAGGATTGTTGATCTGTTGACAGAGTTATCAGTTGGAGAATGAGACTTTGCAATCAGCAGCACTGCAATTGAGTTGTCATGCTCGTAACCTCACGAATGAACTAAAGCTCCTTGTCTCACTATCAATGTCACCGGGTGATCATTCGACTGACTACAGCGTACAGAGGCAGCATTACGTCTCAGTGCTGTTCGGAGTCTCTCGCACTGTCAGCTCCATCAAGATCATTGCTGCCAAAATTGACAGGTACTGGCTGCTGTGAAACAGTTTAGTTTGCTGGCTCATTAACAAAGTGATCGAAATGAACATTTATTTCTGTTGCAGCTGAAAGGCTGGATTACATCAACATATACCAATGTATACAATGCAATACAATACAAATGTCACATTAAATGTCAGATAAAAATGCAGTTGATGATTGCAACATAAAATACTAGGTAAACTGTTACTGAGGCGTACTCATAGTTATTGATGGAAAGCTGTCAAAAGCTTGAATATTTTTTCCAGTTGATAATTCAGTCAATTAAGAAGACACATTTACAGGGTGGGCTGAAAAATGGCACAGTTTTTTATATTTTTTTCTCTCTTGGTAGATAATACATTACATTTACAGTCTTTTGTTTACTTACCGGTTGTCGCATTAATGTAGTACTATATAAATTTGTTTAAGTGATTTAGATATTAGTACGTACATTGATATTTGCGATGGTTTACCATTTGTTGGCCAGGATTCCATTTGAGGCTCCTGAATGTGACACTTACGAGGAAAACAAGCGTGAACTTATCAACTATGGTCTCAAGTTGCTGCATCTATCACAAGATTCTTCGGTTGTCTCTGAATCAAAGAATCAGGAAGCAATGCTGAGTATTGTGAGTATAGTATATTGTGCTTGTAAGCAGTTATCATTTTTTTTGCACGAGCTAAGCCCATCAAGGCGTGTACAAAGCTACAGAAGTGAACCAAACTGAACCATAATATGTTATTGCAGTTTAGTTCAATTCAGTTGCGTTGTGCAGACTATAAAAGCGAACGAATTGCCAGCTGAGTTCATCTATGTTATATTGTTTTAGAGTAAATAAATAAGTAAGTAGGTGCATATTTAAAATGCACAATGTCAGCCAGTGGCCGAATCTGAGGCACTTGGCTGAGCCACTAGAGGGAGCAGTAGGCCTGCTGGAAGCAATGAGTTTTAAGGAAGCGACAGAAAGTGTCTGCAGAGGTAGAACTGCGAATGCTAGAGGGTAGTGAGTTTCAGACTGGGGGCTGCAATGCTAAAACCACGGGAGGCAAAGATTGTGCGGACACGTGGAATCGACAGCAGATTGGTGTTGACAGAATGCAGAGAGCGTGTGTGAGTGTGATAATTGAGCAGAGAACGTAGATAAGCAGATTGAGAGGAATTGAGAATGTTGTACGTCAATGTGGCAAGTTTGAAGTCAATACGTTGATCAATTGGGAGCCAATGCAGATCCCGGAGAATATCAAGTGTGTGAGTACCATGAGGAAGAGCGTGACTGGCAACAACTCTAGCAAGTGTATTTTGGATGCGATGAAGATGGTTGATATTTTTCTGAGTGGTGCCGAAAAGAAGAGAATAAGCGTAGTCTAAGGGTTATGTGGCGCACATCTGACAAGTAATGGACTTTTGAGATTTTTTATTTGACTTTAAAATTGGATGCGTTTTGAGGTGCCTTCCTTGGTGACTTGCATGGTTCGAGCTTACCTGGCCGCCGACTGTTAGCTGGTCTCTGACTAAGGTCGTCATCATCTGCGTTGTGCCAACTCAAGGACATGTGTCGTCAGACGGACCTGCAGCAGCTACGGAGACAGATGTTCTATGACTCAGGCTTGAAACTGTGGAACAGTTTATATGAGAATGAGACAAAATATCTTGCTAAAAACTGCTTCATTTGTGTGTGAGATGGTGATTGACAGTTAAACTGTGTTTTGAATTTTTTTTTACTTATTTCCTTATTTAGATAATTACTTATTTAGTTGATTAGAAAATTAACATTTAAAAATTAAAATGCATTTTGAAAGATCTGATGAGTATCAGTTTTTTAATTTATGTTGTCATTATCAATGTGGCATGTTTCTGTGTGTCAGTGTCGGCTAATCTGTGAGCGGTGTGACTTTATCATCACAACAGCGATGGATCCTCTTGTTGTACAGCCATCATCACTGGAACTGGTGATTGTCAGTAGAAATGCTGGCGAAGACCTGGTCAGTTGCAGCCTGCCACGGATTGTTATAATCTTTATTTTACCATTAATGATAGTAGAAAGCAAACAGAAACATCGCTGTATACGAACACGATCTTAACTAAACTGAACTGTGAATTTACTAACGTATTTAGCCGACAATACTTAAGTAATGGTGGAGCTTATGGCATCATTGTCATTCGTCGTCGTCTGTCTGTCCGTAGGTCTGTAACGCATATATTGTGGCTAAGCATTAGGTCGTAGGGGGAAAACTTTTCACCCGGGTAAGTAGCCATGTGCCGTTTACTTAATTACTTAATTTCAGAGATTTAGTGCTACAAAAAGCTGCTGTTCCTGATGATATTGAAGCAGAACACCTGGCGTTTGCTCATACAATAGTTATTTTACTACTAAGTGAGGTATTTAGCTGTATGCTACGACATGGATATGTTCTTAGTGGTTTCTGTTTTGCTATTGTTATTCCATTGCTTAAAGATAAGAGTGGTAACTTAATGTATAGTAGTAATTATAGAGGTATAAGTTTAAGCTCAGATATATCTAAACTTTTTGAGTTCTGTCTGCTAGATAGGTATAGTGTTCACCTGATGTCGTCCGATCTCCAGTTTGGCTTCAAGAAGAAACTTGGGTGTAATAATGCTCTCTATGCACTGCGTTCAGTTGTGGACTACTATACTTCTCGTGGTTCTACGGTTAATTTATGTACATTAGATGTTTCAAAAGTGTTTGACAAGGTAAATCATTATTTGAGATTCTTCACGTTGTGAAAGACCTAACGTGCATTATAAACCGAGTATAATAATAATAGGATTTCTGTTTTGGTACAGCGCTTCAATGCTGTTTTGTTGCATGACAGTTTGCTAGCCGCTGACTGCATGGTTTAGCGTAGGCCTAAGATCAAACCCTACAAGGCAACCTCACACCACCTTTGTATTGCGTAGTTAATTCTTAGGCTCCCTCGGGAACGGAGTACCGAGGGTAAAAAAAAATAATGATGATTGTTTGTGTTTGAAGCTGATGAAGCGTAAAGTTCCAAAATGTTTTCTTAACTTGTTAATTAACTGGTACGGTAGAGGTGTTGCTTTTGTGCGTTGGAATGATGCTGTTTCGCGTATGATATGTATGACCTGTGGTGTGCGGCAAGGTGGGGTGTTATCACCAGTGCTTTTTGCTATATATGTTGATGACATTGCTAACTCTCTATGCTCTTCCAAGCTTGGCTGTTATGCATTTGATTCAGTCATATTGTAAGCCACGCTTGCTGTATGCATGTGAGTGTTTTAACATGGCCCATAGTGAGATTTCACAGTTATGTAAAGCATGGCGATGTGTTTATTGGAAGGTGTTTAAGATTAGCACAGATGAGGCTATTGAGCTTATTCAAGTTAATACTGATTTGTGTGCATTGGACACTGAACTAAGTCATCATAAATCATTATTTGTCCATAAAATGTCATGTTCCACTAATTCTGTTATGTATGGACTGTCTGTATTGAGGTTGTGAACTGCTTTTTTCTGTTATTTCTTTTATTTTTTGTGCAGTTATTGTATCATGTTATGTCTGTCTGTCTGTCTGGTTGCTGCCTGTGTGGCAAATAAAAATTAAAAAAAAAATAGGAAGTGGCATGCGCTCTTTCTGATGAAATGAAAATAATTGGCCTTTTATGATATTGAAGGTCACTGACAACCAGTACGATCTACTATCCTATCGACAGCTGGGGTTTTTGTTTCTGAGTGGTTTTGTAGAAAATAGCAGTTGGTTGTTTATGATTATTATTTTAAGTGTTAATACAGGTATCTGTGTTTGTTGTGCATTGATGGGTAAATCTGTTACTAAGCAGTCAACTACCTGAGGGATGCTCGCCTAAGTCGTCATGTATGGTCAGCAGGTTAAGAACCAGATTACAACAATATCAGAATGATGCAATAATATACAACTTTAACTTTAATGTTAGACTAGAATTAAAGTGAATTTGTGCAAAAAAAATAAATCGACATTCTTAAACTTAACTGTTTGGCTGAACGTGCACTTGCAGTAGTTTATCTTAGCCAGAATATTGTTGCGCTTTGTGTATTTTTTCAAGAATTAGAATTGCACGTTGTAGGGCCTTGACTTAAGATCAACATATAATGGAGTATGGTCCATTGGCCGGATTACTCCTGGCGTAAGTTTCAAGCATTTTTCTATTATCATTAATAACTACATTGTGTTAGTTTTATGTTAATGTATTTACACTTCAGTATAATTAAGCTGAAGTAAATCTATCGAATGAGACGTTAATTACTTTTTCGATGTGAAATAAATTAACGTCTCACTTGTAGACTATTCTGGCTAATGTCCATAAACAGTAGTATATTTGAATATGCAAATTTTTGCTCGATTGGGCTGCAGTGTTTTTCAAGCGAAATAGCAGATTTTGATTTTTCTATTTATTTCGTACTGAAGTAGTAAAAATTATTAAAATTCAGTGACGTTTACGAGGGTTATTGTAAAAATAAAAGAGCCCCTTTGTCACATAGTTATTTCACATCATTTTGACATTACTGGTTTATGGATTAAACTCATAAGTACAGTTATAAAACACACGCCATTGTCAACTTGGAACATTTGAATCATTGGCTGTCATATTCTGTTCACTGAAGTTGCTGGTCATGTCTGTTTATTTCTGAGCAGTCAAACGCTATTGCGTGCAAGAATATCGAGGAAGGAGATGAAATTGTGCACGTTAGTGGACACACCATTGTAAGTCCCATTTGTTAATTTATTTGCAGTTAATTTTTGTTTTATATGAATATTTATAGTACTTCAGGATAGGAGGCTGAGTTGACCTGAGCACGTAGTAGGTTAGCAGTTTGCTTAAGGTTGCTTGCAAGTGATCTGTGATGAGATTCAAATCACATAGTTTACGAGTCCGCCACTGAACCACTTGCACCTACTATGACTACTACTAGGACCACTACAACAACTAGCGGCCTGCTACTACAACAACACGCTACTACCACTACTGCTGCTCCTGTTGCCACTGCTACTACTGTGCTATGTGTGATGATGCAAGGTGGGTTGGGAGCGACGTAAAGTGGTTGCGGCGTTTGCCGAGAGTCCCAAGGAAGTGCGACTGATCGTCAAGAAGCGTCCACGCCACGTGACATTCGCCGGCTTTGAGAAACGGAAGCCGCAACCACGCAAAGAACTACCGAAGCTGAACGTGGGACCGAAGCTACGACGCACGTACGGACAACGGTCACGCCAGACTGGTCTGAATTCATCACTTGATGATATCAACACCACGGTCTCACAGTCGGACTCCATAGACAGGTGCATTTACTTACTTATTGTGTATTTAAACTGTACTACTATTACTACTACTAGTAGTGTAAAATTGTCATACTATTGTTACTGGGGAAAATCATGCAAGATCACTGAATTCATTAATGGATGATATCATTATCACCGTGTCAAAGTCATTGCATTTATCTATGATGCATTTGTGTACATATGCTTTATTAACAAACAATAACTGCATCAGTACCGGTATGGTAATGGTAGTAGAAGTCATATCATAGTAATTAGTGATGGGGGTTATTGGCAGAGGAGGGCTGTCGGATAACTGGCGGAAAATTTTCTATGAAATTTTTTTATCAAGAAATGCAACATTTGAACCTTGAAATTCTAACCTTGCTAAAGTTTAAAAACAAAATTAAAATTTTTAGCACAGAATAATCTTTAAATTTCTGACAATTCTAGAGATTCTGTCGGAAATTTCCGGCTGTCTGTCGAAATTTTGTCTGAAATTTCTAGTGTCCGTGGGACAGTTGCAACTTCCTGCTTACTTTTTAACCCATAGTGCCGCTGGTAATAGTTGTAGTAGTTGTATTAGTAGTAGTAGTTGTTGTTGTTGTTGCAGTGTTGTCGATGATCGCAGTCTATATGACAACGACGTGTTCAACAGTACAGTAACTTCACCCTCATTCCACTCTGAGGTTCGACTTCGTCGCGCGACAGTCGGCGGTGAACTGACTACAAGGCTTCAGTCATGCCTAAGCACTGGCGACATACCTTCTCTCTGTGACCAGCAGGCTACAAGGAAGTCTCGACCCAAGACGTTGTTCTTTCAGTGGCCCGGAAACGATCTGTTGGACTGGAACCAGCTGCTCAAATCAGATTCTACCGAATTATTGGAGCATGCACCAAAAACTGGTTCTTACAATATTTTTTGTTTATTTGTTTCATTACAAACAGCTTTATTTCACGAAAAGTTGCTTTCATTTCGACTTTACCAAATTTGAAGTTATCGCCAGATCTCAAAACATTAAATACAGTTTATCCCTATGTTAGTCTGTGATTAACAATGTTGATGAGCTGGTGATATTTTTTCAGAACATTTGGCATTTCTGACGTGTAAAAAGTCTTGATCTAAAAATTTACAAAAGTTTATTGTTCAGGGACAGTACCTGGATATTACTGTGAAAGCTGAATTATTGGGGACATTAGAGCACGTTTTACTTACTTTGTTTTTCTCATTTTTTCTACCATTCTTTTCTTTTAGTTCCTTAAAACTGAACGTAGATACCAAATCAAATTTTGGGAATTGCTTGGGTGTTTTTTCTTCTCTTTTTTAAATTTTCGTTTTTTTGTGTGTCGTGTTTTTTATTATGTCATTTTTATACTTTGCTTTTTTTGTACTTTTCTTTTATTTCTTGTTTTTTGCATCCTGCTTTTTTTTGTTTGGGAACTGAACTCAGAATGCACCACTAGATACCTTTTCTGTCACCCGACAAGCAACTGTTTGTAGCTATTCTTAATAGTAGCCTGTTACAAAGCTACGGAGCGTCATCTGCCATATGAGATATCACAGTGTTACGTGCTGCTCGACACAAGAGAACGCGCCCCACCTTAACCGCAGCCAGACAGACCAGTACTCAATTTACTTACACCTGAGGGATGGAAGGCTGAGTTTACCTTGGTGTTGGTTATATATCAAGATGGTTTTGGTGTCTACAACAGTCACCCATCTATCAAGACACTACTCGGCAGTGGCATATTTCACTGTAAATCTCTTCGCCTGATGGTTAGTTTTTCTCTTTTTGTTATAATTTTTTTTATTTTTAGGGGAAATAGGCGCAAGGCTTCTTGAATACCTGTGTCTGTGTGTATGTGCGGTAGAAATCGACTCGTCGGAATCCACTCAGAATGAGGCGCCGAGCGTAAAACCGGGGGAGCCGGTGTCAGTGAACGTTGCCCACTCGGCTGATCTGCACGGAGCTATGACAGGTATTATGAGTCCAGTACAACTGCAGGCAGCGGCCTCGGCGGCTCGTAAGCACAGCGAGGCAATGGCGGGCACTGAGATAGGAGATTGGACAGACAGGGCCACTGCTGCTTCTGCACAACTTCTCAGTGTCACCAGAATTACGTCTCAGGCTCGTGCAGACCAGGTAGTAGTAGTAGTAGTAGGAGTAGCCGTAGTCGTAGTGGCAAGCATTGCGATAGGCAACTTGACTAGGATCACAAAATCTTCACTGTGGTCTGCCACAAGGACGCTAGTTTTGTGACAGAATTTCGTGACGCTCAGTGACTGGATTCCCTTTTTAGCTCCTCAAATCATTTGCTTACTACTGACATGAGAAACTTCATTTATTGTTTCAATATCTGACCAGTTTTATTCGTTTCATTTATTGAATTTCTGTCACTGTTAGTGCATGCATGCAAACTGTTTAGTGGTAATTTGATGCTGGAATAATTGTCGTCAGGCAAAAAATCTGAGTGATCAGCAAACAGCAAAAACTGCAGCAAAATACAACAAAGATTTGCAGCCAGTTAGCCACCAGGTAGATTTGCTCTACTTGTTACTGTGTTTGCCAAAAGAAGGGTCTTATGATATTTTTACATTTGTGTGTCTATAATACTACCCTGTACCCATAAAGTTACGATTGGATTTTTAGCAAAGCTGTCAAATTAACGCGTTAACTTAACGCATCAACGCGATAATAAATTAACACGGGGCGACCGAAAAAATGCAAGTACGGAAAATGCGAGTACAAATCTGCAGGGATGGAAAATGTAGGTACGGAATTGGGAATAGAGGTTTGTCTTCAGCAGTGAAAGACGATACAGAAACAAGTAATTCAGAGATGATGCAGAAACAACTTGCTTGCCACTTTTGCCATTCAGTGATATCTAAAGCGCTTTAACACGTCTTGAAACATTTTGGCCGTGTCATGAGATTCAAACAAACCGCTGCCACGGAGATTCCCTGACTATGTTCAAAGAAGCTGGTTAATCATAGCAAGTGTTAGGCCAACACGAATTTTTTTATCTATATGGGCTATGATCGATTATATTGTAACTCTATTTGCGCTTTGCTAACTAGTAACTATACAGATCAATAAACGAGTATGATAATGATGATGAAGTGGACGTATTCAGAGAACAAATAATGGTATGGAGAGTTTTCACAGCATTTTTACACGACTGATTTTACAGTTAGACATGAAACAACTGCAGATTTGGTTTAGCAGTTTCGATGTTGTTTGACAAGCACTGATAGCTTTGTTGTAATTTTCACACAAATATTTAAATGCACCACATTTTTTATCCCTGCAGATCTGGACTTGCATTCTCCATACTTGCATTTTCAGCTGCCTCATTAACACGCGTTAAAAAATTAACACACATACGTGAATTAACTGATTTTCGTGAAACAATTCGAGTTTCAATATTTTATTAAATTGCAGTTAGTTGACGGTTATTTGACGATCGAATAATGTTCAGATAATTAAAAATTGCTTTGTTGCTGTTTCATCACTACTGTCACACTCCTGAGACACAGGCACGACTTCGAGGGTTTCATTTCTGTCACCCTCTCGATGCAGTTCACCAACAATATCAGCAATATTAACGATGCGTTATTAACGCGTTAACACATGCGTTAAAAAATTAACGCTTTGACAGCTCTAATTTTGAGGGAAATTTTTTTTTGAACCTGGGACGTTTTTAATTGCAGTTAGGCTTAGGATTCATATGTCTGGCTTTTGGACATAGATCACGGTTAGCAGAGGGCGTCTAGTTTTTCAGGTTTTATTTGTTTGTTTGTCATTTTGTGAGTCATTCAGTTGTAGTTGTTGTCATTACTGACATTGATCTGTCCATATATTAAAAAATACTGATTCTACGTTGGTTCATAAATCTCTGTTCGTGAGTTATATGTAGGTTTTGTATCTGTTTTAAAACTGTTTCATGTCGTGCTTAGAATCGGTGCATTTTGTGCATTGTTACTTGGTTCTATTATATCACTTACTTCGTTTTTTTTACTTGTAGAACCAGAATATTCCTCGCAGGAAAAACCTGCTACATCGTGTTAGTAAGTAAATATTCATTGCCTTAAAATTGATTACGCATTTACCAGTGTCTGACATTTGCTACTGTTTTGCATTGTTTTTATACTGCAGCGTCTGAGCACATGCTATAGTGGCTTTGTATCGTCATGTTATAAAATTAAAGAATATCGCAAAATTGGTAAATTGACTTTTTCTAGATATTCTTTGTTCAATTTTCATGCACCGAGAACACCTAAAGTTTGATATGGTTGTTAACACTTGCGTTCAGCATGTTTTGACTTTTACCATGTTATACACTTTTTAAAATACATTTTACGTATTTTATTATGTGGCCATCCAAATAGGCCGCATTACGGGTCTTGCCCGTCCGTCCTTCCGTCTGTCCGTTTGTCTGTCCCGTATTGTAAAACGATAAGACGCAGAAACTACAAAATTGGTATCAACGTTATCCAGGGCATGAGTACCCGGCCGTTTTGCGAATTTTCAGCTCAAGAGATTGAAGTTCAACGTGATCGAACGTGAAAACTCTCGGGAAATGACGTTTTTTTATCTCGCACAAATGTATGCTTACGGCTGGCTGGTCGCAAACTGGCTACGGTGCCGTGTGCGAGCGAGCACTCGCGTAAAGCGGCATTCGGAGCTGCGGACGTACTACTATGCGCGATATAAAAATAAGCCACTCACGTGTACGCGCGTATACGCACGACGCTGCAGTCGTCCGCATCAGTTGATTGGATGGACGGCGTTGTACGTCCGTATAGTGTGAATGTCTCTTAACTTAGCGGATGGCCGCATATGCGTTGAGCGGCACATGGCATGGCAACATCTGTGTTCGCTTTATTTACGTTTCTGAACGCATTTTGGCGTATATCTTTCTGAATGAATGAATGAATGAACGATTATTAGCGTTGCAGTCAAAAGGCTGGATTACGTCAATACGCGCACAATGCAATATTATATAAATGTCACATAAAATGTCTATAAAAAGCGCAATTGACGATCAACATAAAAACACTGGATAAAATGTCATTGAGGCTACTGATGATTATTTACAGAAAACGGAATGAAAGACATAAAGTCCAGGTCGCATCATTTTATGTAACTGTTATAAAGCGCTAACTGGCTTAATCAAATGCTAATTGTCAATATTTATTAATCTTCTGGTTGCTAATACATTTTAATATTGTGAAAAAATCGGGCTTAAGTTACTCAGTTTTCTTTTTTTACAGCTTCAGTCACTTTCAGAACTGTGACGTCACTTGCGGGACGGTTGCTAACTAGCTATTGCCTTGAGGTCAATTGCAGTTTCATTTACGGCCAAATAGCCTCATAAAGGCCAAATGTTTAACCAATAGTTAGCCCAGTAAAAAACCACAATATTCCAGCAGTGGGCCAGCACAACGTTAATTTTACTAATCGCACACCTCTAATAGTGAACAGATCGACAATGACGTAATTTCTGATGTCACCTATGCGTCATTACTTGTACTATAAATCCGACATTATTTTAGCAAAACCAACAGCAAATCTATCGGTTTGTCAACAAAGCGTCCTGAAAGTGACGTCATCAGTTATTGTGGCTCGTTCGGGTGCGTTCGGCTGGCACAACATATTTGTTTGAAAATTACTGGATTAGCATATTATTAATTGGTGTTATATTTTACACAAATTTAGTCAGTATCGTTTTTTCGTGCAACCTAGCCTTTACATTTTTCAGTTCGCGCGAGGTAATGTTCGAAAGTTTGTGATGACCGCAGTCGACCAATGATATCTTTTGAACGTTGATTTGGCTTCAGCAAATAGTGCAGACATGAGTTTTCATTAAGAACATTGCGTCGGGAAAATCGCTCTCGTCGATCCTCCAGCGTATCAGCTTCAGCAATCATCAGAGATCCGCTGAGAACGTGTTCCATGATTTTCTTCTTTGTAATAATAACGATAATGCTAATGAATGTGAACGTTGCAGTTGGGGTGAGTCGTCGTATATCGTGCAAGGACCTGGGTGGTGGTGACTGTCAGGGTTGGTTGTGGAAGAAGAAGGAAGGTTCAGGTCGGAAGGCCGGACGCTGGGTCAAATTCTGGTTCGTGCTTCACAGCAGGAATCTCTTCTACTACAAGGATCCTGAGGTTTATCCTATCGAAGTTTATCACTACCAGCATTTGCATAATACTAGCCTATAGTACGTGGCTCAGTGGTGAGAACAAGAACCGTGAATCATTGATCCACGAAGTTTCTCGGCTGCTGGCCCATCTGTGTGCAACAGTTTGCCGTCGGAGCTCAAGAACTCGTCACTGACTATTGGACATTTCATCAGCCAGCTGAAAACAGAGATGTTTACACGAATCCGTATTACGCGTGACCAGCGCTGCCGTCATAACTTTTGTTGTAAGAATTTGCGTGTATAAGATGCTGTTGCTGAACTGAACTGAACTGATTTCGATTTGTAGGCCTATTCTGGTGGGTGTCTCACTAGTGGATTAAGCTTGGTTCGGAGCTTATTTTGTACTACTTGTTTCAGTTCACACGGTGGTGATGATGATGATGATGAACGAATTTTCTTTAACGTGGCGGTAAGTCCTAAGACTGCAACAACACGTAACAAATTAACAATAGCAGTGAAGTCACGTAGTAGTCAGTGCAATGAGACGTTCTTAGTCAGACTCAGAACAGCTGTAAGACCGAGCAAAAAGTTCGGTTTTCAGTCTGCTGAGGAAAACTTGTAGCGACGATGATGACTGGACTGACTCCGGCAAACTTTTCCAGACCGATGCAGCAGTCGCTAGAAAGGTGCGGTCGCCAATGGTAGAACGCACAGTGTGTGGAGCGACCAGCGCTGATGTAGTCGAAGAGCGTCATAAAAGCAAAAAACCAACGAGTGATAATGAGACTAGGGCCCTATACGTTACATGGTGCTAGTATTTAATGTATATTGTATAAATAACCGTGCTTGCTTTTCTCTGCTTTGTCAGCTGTTCTGTACGTACATGATAGTTTTCTCTTTCTATTTTACCAATAATATGTTTCCATTGGCGAATGAAGTGGAATAAAAACACTCTTAGTCGACACAGACTTTTATTCTAGCTTAAACATTGGCTTAATTTTCAAGCTTCTTTTGTGATAGTAGTTCACAAGGTAGTGTGGCGACACGTTTTGTGATGAGGTTTTGCGTTAAATTATAACTTTATTGAAAATTTCGTGATGAATTTGGCATCGAGAACGTTTTGAAAAAAATATATACTCGAGTTATTGCTAGAACCTGGACGTGCTTCTTGCCAAAATTGTTTCATTATGCAAACAAGTGTTTCAGATATCGTGTCAGATGATTGTATAACGCAGTAAGTGTGCGTTAACATGTGTGCAGGATTTGAAAGCTGAAGGAGTCATTCAGTTGACTGCGTTCACCGTTAGTCCAGCCGACAGCAAGTCTAAGAAATAGTACGTGATATCAGTATTGGGCTGCATCGTTTCAGTAAATTAAGTTTAGTTTGCAGCTCTATCGAGTGCAAGAAACTAGGGCTTAAAAATAAGATACAACAGGTCCTGACAATGAAGCGGGATCCCTGGAGGAAGCCTTATCCCCTTCCCAGTATGCCCGAAAATCTTTTTGTAAAACAAACGATGAAATTGAACATTTTTGTGCATCTTGTAAGCTTAATTGGTCTCATATTTAGTGATTTTTATTCTATACGTAGACTTATTTGTCATTTGATCTTTTTTCCTTTTCGTATTCAGCTGTGAGCAACTCGTTCTTCAGAAGACAGAAAAGGTTTTTTACTCAGTCACTGACATGTGACCACCAGAACTGAGAGGTTCGATCGGTCGGCGGCGTTTATTGTGAAACCTACATGAACTTGCATATTTTTTATACAATGAACTTATACACGTACGTGTTTTTCGCTTATCATAGACGATGTCTTTGATGATAAAAATGATGTTTATGATTATGATAAGGATGACATTTGTCGATAATTTTTGTTTGCAGCGCGTTCAAAGCATATCGCTTAAACACTATCTTCTACTTTGCCGCTGAAAGACAAGACGACATGGCTAAGTATGCACACATATGCATACGCCGTCACTTAACTTACAAATGGATAAATTCTTTAATAAACGTTGATGCACGTATTGTTTTGTTCTATAGTCAAATGCTTTTGCAGCTGATAGTGAATAATTTCGAAGTTACAATTTAGCTACAGACGTCATTCTGTATGTTGTTGCATTTCTAAGACATTCTTTTCTAAGATATCTTTTTTAATTTGTAGTCTTCTTCTTCGTTTTAAGTTCGTTATTATATGTTTGATGGAGTGATTAGTTAACCCACTGTCACTGAGTTGTATCGTTTCAGTAAATATCTTATATTATTATGACTGTTGTCCTATTGTCAGTTGAGCGTTGGTTATTGCAGATGGATGAACAAGCTGGGACTAGCAACATTGTTGTACACAGACACATTAGAGAAACATCACCAGCCGGCTACTTACACTAAGCCATCAGATAAAGGTAGCACTGCTCATTTTCAGCAAGTAAGTAAGTACGTGAATCAGTAAGGTGACGTGGGCGGCAGACAGTCACGGTTGGTCACTCACTATGCGCTGCATTTGTAATCGTTTTTTATGTTTCAGCGCCGGCCAGAGTTAATGCCATTTTGACTCAGATGAACTGAAAGGCTGGTCCGTAGTTTTCGGGGGAGGGGGCGGATTTGCAGCTGTAAAATGCAAGTACATGTATTCGTCTTCGTTCAGCCCCTGTAGATCCGTCTGCATGTCTTTGAGTTGGGTGAACGCAGCTGACGACGATTTTCGTCAGAGACTGTCTCATAATGTACACAATATGCACACCATTTTGTTTACTTAAAAATTCTCTATTTTAATTTGTACAATAATTCGGCAAGTACGGATCGATTTTTGGTTGGCGGTCAGGTATTTATTTTTATTGGTTTATTTGAGGAACTGCCGCGACAAAACCTAGCACTGTTACGACAGATTAAAATGATGTAACACGATGTTAGCTGCACTGTCAAAAAATGATTCATCTACAAAAAGCAAGAGTATGTTTGATTATTATGCAGCCCATCCTAACAGGTCACACTACGGGTTTTGACGTCTTGTTTGTCTGTCTGTCCCGTACGGCCTTCTGACTCGATAACAAGAAGCATAGAAAACTAAAAAAAACAGTGTGAACGTATCCCGGGGCAAGAGTAACTGCTGTGCCAATTTCAGCTCAAGGGTCAAAGTTCAAGGTCATGGGACGTCGAAGGCTTGCAGTAAATGACGCGTGTGTCACGGCTTACGGCACACTACTTTGCCCAGTGCAATGGGCAGCATGCAGTAGACGGACGACCGCATACATGGCGTGGTGACATGTTTGTGTGTGGGCGCGTAGAGTACAGCGGCGGAGCGTGTGTCTACTATAGTGAGAGCGACGAGGAGATCCTTTCACCTTCATCACACGATGACAGTCTCTCAGCCAGCCAGGAAGGTACCGTGCTGCTTCTTCAGCATTTTTACGCGCGAAAGCAACTACTGCTTTAGCGCGCCTTAGCCATCGCAATTCTGTCCGTCGTCCGTCCGTCCGTCCGTCCGTCTGTCTGTCTGTCTGTCTGTCCGTCCGTCACAGGGGTGGATCAGTCAAAAACGGTGCAAGCTAGGATTACCAAACCTTCACCTTCCGCTGCCTGGAAGACTCTAGTTTCAGGAACCGTAAAGCTTTTCCATAAATTCGAAGGGGATCACCCCGAACGAGGGCGCTAAATAAGAGGGGGTGGGCAAAATTTGTGATTTTTGGCCAATAAGTCACTGTATCACACTCACACGGTAGTGTGAGTGTTGTAAGGACGACCTTCAAAGTATATGGGAAAATGCAAACTTTGACCCTCAGCCAACCAAAAACCCCTGAAC
>Ga0209671_1002147_pt1 | contig 17689 bp, 14 predicted proteins | sample WorMetHERISLAND2_2_FD_187401 | JGI IMG/M metagenome (GOLD analysis project Ga0209671, IMG submission 187401) | Marine gutless worms symbiont microbial communities from Max Planck institute for Marine Microbiology, Germany - Olavius geniculatus... | ecosystem: Host-associated > Annelida >...
CAGTAAAAGCACTTCGTGAGGGGAGTTGGGGAAAGGCAAATTTGGTGGTAATGCATGCAGCATTATCTCGAGCTGAACCGAGAAAATTTTTATGCAGCAAAACAGCATAGTAACCAAGTTCCGCCATTTGGTGCTGAGAAGCGGCTAATTATGCCTCACTGACATTGAGCATAAGTAAAAACAACCAAAAGCATATAATCACAGTACATATATACACGCCAAAGGCACATAGTATTTGCAGCAGACTATATTTGTGGCTTTCCATATCTGCCAAGCCAATTCACACGCCAAGCCCGCTACACTTGCCGCATATTTTCATTGCCTTGTGCGCTTGTATAATATTGTGTTGCCGTTCCTTCACTTTATTGTGTTATTATTATATTAGCACTATGTACAGTGTGTGCTAAAACACATAATAAAGTGCAATTTGCATGGAACTATTTTAATGGGCGTAATAGTATGTCGAATCGCAGGCTGGCTGTCAGACGGCAAACTTATCACAAATTCGGGTTACATTCACCTTAATTCGACTCAACGCTTTGTGAAAAATAACGAATATCATGTGACAGTGAGTGAGTAGTTTATTAACGACACATCAGCACAAAATAGGCCATAAAGTGCCATAAGTGGTTAAAATTAGTTAAAAGCAGTTAATATATGTATTAAAAGCAAAGTTAAAATACTTGTTATGTGATGTGACCGTACACGTGTGATTATTTAGCAGCATCCAAACATTCCATAACAAAAGATTTTTGCAGTATTTCGTAACGCTGCAACAGCTGCGACGTCGTTATTGCTACGGATGCATTGCCATGGCTTGGTCAAAACGCACATTTTGATGATGTGAGCTTGGTATGGTAAGCCAAAATAGCACTACCACGGTCGTCATAGGCCGTGCGCATACTAGCCTTTGGCATATATATGTACTGTGATATAGTCATCTAATATCCAAAAAACATTCCAATCATTCCAACCACTCAGTGCATACATGAATCATAAATAAGAGAATAAGTATATAAGTAAGTAAATAAGTAGGCCTAAGTATTTAAGCAATGTACTCACTCAACTACAATTACACACTGACCAAGGCACTGATGTGTCCGAATTCAGCTTTTTCCAGTTCAGGTTGAATTCTCTCATTCAGGAATTCCTGGTGATCACGTATCCAAGTCAATATCTGTGTGAAGTACCACTCAGGCTGCAAGATAAAACAACAACGGCAATTTCACTAAAATTTTTGCCAGTTCTTAATATAATTTAGCAATTTTTAATATATTACAGGTTCTTGTTAAAATGTTCTTTCAATAAAATCTGATATAAGTTGCATGAGATGCAGATTACATGGAAAAAATAGCCAGAGTAGAATATAAAAAAATATAATTTAACTTCTCCTTGACTACAGTCTGCATTCCAACTTTCTTGTTTTCAGACTTAGGTAATTAGTTTGTTTCCGGCATGATTTTAATCACACTCTCATCAACAATAGATTACAAACTGAAACAGAACAAATATCTCAATAAAATTAGAACTTAAACTGTTACCAGCTCCAACTATTGTATGCTTTGCAAGAAAACTAATTTGCAAAATTACATAGTTTTTCTGGGAAGTCACAGACCTTTTCAATTCGGTTTGTCTTTTCGTTTGAGCAAAAATGGTAGACGAAACGCTTCTGAAATGGTTTCAGCAGTAGCTGTATTGGCAGAAGAAATGGCTGGGCACCTGACGGCAACTGTACAGAAAACGGGTTTACTGCCTTATCAGTCAGAACCTCATCTCTAAGAAAAATTATTAAGGACTTGCAACAGTTCATGCAACAATTCACAGACAGTAAAACATTTATAAAAAAACACCTGAGTACCGTTATTCTTGTCATCATCATCATCATACTCAACCAGCAATTATCCAGTCAATAACGTAGTATTAAGAGTATTATGATCCATCATCACTATCATTTCCAATTAAAGGTCCATGGCCACGGTCAAACTCACTTGTGAAATTTATGTAGACCTCAATTAGACATTTCACCTGGCATATATAATGTGTTGATTTATGCTTTATATATGTATGAAATTAATGTCTGAATATAACGAAAAATGGTGTTATGTTACGTTAAGCTGAAAAATCTGTCTTGGCACATGGCTGGAAATGACGTCAGCATTTGAACACAGTCAGTGTTTGCCGAATAATTTTAATATTTTTAATGACAAAAAAAATACTGTGTCGCATGACAACTACAGCAGTACATAAGTAGAAAATATGATTTTATAATGCTTATGTTTCTATGCATATTTTACACTGACGACGTGTTCAACTAGTGACATTATCAGCCTGTAAACATGCCGGTTTGTTTTCTACAGACTTTTTATAGATCATCGATTTCAAATGTAAGTTTCTTCGTGTTGACATAACACTGGTTGGCGATATTACTATCGAAATTATCAGAAAGTTTTGCTGTTTTAAGAAAATGGAAAAAATATATATGTTAATTTTGGTGTCCATGGACCTTTAACCATCATCACAATCAATGTCATTATCACTACTGCTGGCCATTATACAGGCTGGCTGCATTTATATAAGGTGGGCCATAAAAAACGTGGCACTTTACTTTTGTCCATATCTTTGCCAATTAATGACCAATTTTTAAAAATTCTCTCACTGACACACTCTGCGGACAATTTACAACAATGTGATTATTATACATCCCACCATACCATAAATGTGTCTCTACACTACCCTGTGAAATATGAATGAAATATGAATATATAACAACAAGAGCAACTAACATTTTGGAAAAATTGAAAAAAAAAACACTTCAGATCAACATTGCTGCAAATGATCGGTATAACACTAGATTGTGTGGGTCTAACACAGTCTAGTGTCATACGGATCATTCACTGCAATGTTAGTCTAAAGTGGTTTTTTTTATTTACTTAAGTGTTTGTTATTATTGTTAGGTTTTCTTACATTTATGTTTCACAAGGTAGTGTAAAGATGCATTTATGGTGTGTTGGGAAATATAACAATCACATTATTGCAAATTGTCCACAGAGTGTGCCAGTGACAATTTTTTTCAATCGGTCTATAATTGGTGAGAATATGGACAAAAGTAAAGTGCCACGTTTTTCATGGCCCACAGTGCATGTTTTGCCCCATCTGTGTGTCAGCCTGACAGTCCTGTATGGGCCACTAACTCTTGAACAAAAACGCATACAAAAAACAAAATTAGCACGGAAGTTTTCCTGGACAGCAGTAAATAATGTGGCAATTTTCAGATCACAAGGTCAATGGTGAAGTCAGCAGACGTCAAAACCCTGAAAAAGATACACATGTTGCATAATGAGTAATGGCAGTCTACGCTGTGGCCTAATTTACCGTCAACACCTGAGACGCTCGATAACTGGATGAACCAAATGCACATGATGACATCGCGCAGTGGCAACATATTATCTTGTTCATAACATTATCAATACTCATCCATTAGTCTTCTTCTCCTATTAGTCTTCTTCTCCTTCTCCTTCTCCCTCTTTTCCTTCTCCTTTCACAAACATGATAAAACACTGAACACTAAAGCATGGCAAAATGCCGCAACGAGATACACCTCATCACATGAATAAAGCTAACAATAATCATATTCTCATCACTAGTAAACAATAAGCTAGAAGCCAACAACGGATACGACAGATGGAGGCAGGCAAGATGGCGGCAGACTGGCCCAAGTTGCTCTTTCAATTCAGCGGCTTTTGCTATCACCGGTACGTTGACCGTGCTCATGATGAATGGCCATTGCCATGCACGCAAGATCTCTTCAAACTCACTAACGAAATACACACATTTTTTACACTGTGTCCCTTAAAAACACATTTTTGCTAAGCTACGACTAATTTTCAAAATTCTTTCACCAAAACTGAGTGAGTAAACGAGTGGGTTTAATGCCTGATCCAACACAACATAGGTCACTTCAGGAATGGCATTTCCAGACAATGCCAAAAGACTCTTAGAGATAATTTGCAACAAAAATGTCAATAAATTGCTCATCACATGTAAAAATGTGACTACACTACTTTCTAAAATATTATTTTTCGAAAAATTGCATCAAATGATGCACGGCAATGTGTACCCCACAAAAAACAACCCGTCAAATGTTAATCAATATGAATAGAATTTTTAGCAAAATGCAAAGTAGCTTGAAAAAATGACAAAAATCAAAAACAGTACTTAAAGTTGTTGACCATAATGCAATACACACACAGTTACCTTCAGTAAAACACTTAGTCCAAATCAAAAAAAGTCATCAAATTACCTAAATTAAAATTTGGTGAATATATAATAAATTCAAGATATATTATCGGAATCCGCACAAACGATAAATTTCAGCTTCTCTTCTTGCATTCTGTTCTCACATCTTACGTATTCCATTACAATGGGTTTCTCTTCAACTTTTGTGTTCTTGTCGAATGGCACTAGTGTGACAGACAGACAGACTTGTTGGTATAACCATAATCTTTCATTAGTTCTAGCTAGCTAAAATGTGACTAAGGGCCGGTTTCTGGATCTATTAATTAACTGATCAGTTAGTAAACCGTTTGTTAATTGTAACTTGCTAGTTAAGTTTGCGCGCGTTTCTGAACAAAACCTTGACTGGCTGTCAGCTAACTGAGCGGTAAACTATAGTTGCTTAGCAACGATGCACACGACACTTATCACTTCTGCCTAGGGCAGGCGAGCGTCATGAATATTAATGAGTGCAATCGCACGTCAGCCAGCCCACGAGCCAGCCGACCGATTGTAGACGGCCATTTTGTCCATTCATGAATGTGTTTTGTAGTAAAATTTGTAGCAGCAAACGTCTCCTTGAGTGTTTTGAAGACATTGCTATACAGTAAAATCGTTTTATAATGTCACATTCTTCAATTATCTGCTTGCAAAATGGTACAAAAGTTGCATTAAATATGATAACTACGATCGACGGTTAGCTAACTGGCCGATTTCCGCCAGTTAAATTTTTGGCCATTTTGACCGTTGGTTAGTGCAATGTGAAACGCGAGTTATGCAAATCTGTCGGTTAACACTAACTTGACCGGCCAGTTAAGATCCAGAAACCGGCCCTAAATCTTACAATACTACAAACCATGCAACATTTGCAACATACATGGTGTTTCGGAAAAAATGGCACCCTTATTCTTTCTTTCATAATTCATTCAAATGATGATCAGTTTACATGAATTTTTTTACCAGATGTAGCTGAAAAAATATCAATACAAAATATTTTAACAAAATTTGGCTGGTAGTTAAATATTCTTTGCTAGTCATGACATAATGCTGACGTCAGTGTGTCGCAAGTACAAACTTCCTTGTCGCAACCGGCGCTGTCGGTTGCTGAATAGCTACCGTGCTTCGATAGTGAACTTGAAGCAATTTAACTTCGTTTGGTTCGCTGATGACAAACTGTTAAAATTTTTCAACTGCAGCCATCAAAAAATAATACAGAATTTACCTGCAGAGTTTCTCCTGGAGAATCCTGTACCAGAAGCTGGCTGTTTTGCAGACGTAGCCGACGAGATGACGACACTTAGAAAAAAGCAAGCACTGTGCGATGTCAGACAACACGACAAACTGTTCAACTGCTCGGTCCATGGCATTGATCAACAGTGCCGACTGAATGTCTGAGCTGAAAATATACATCGCAGAGTTTACATGTAACTGTCACTGCAAAAAAACTCCTGGCCTGACCAAGCCTGGGTGTCAAGTTACCAAACTGCAAGCAATCTTCAGAGAAACTTACAGTACTTACTAAATGTATACTTTCAAGCAAGTATGTAAAACAAATCCAAACCTCAAGTCTTCAATCTGCGCAAGACATTGCAGGTACTGAGAATACTTTTCAAGATCACGAATCTGATCTGTGAGATTTGTAAGCATCGTCACCAGAGGCTGAACGTCGGCCAAATGATTGCATACGTCACCCACCAACTGATCTTCCTCTGCACGAAGATGTTCCACGTTCTGCTTGACATCTGCTATATCTTTTTCCGCATTTCTGATCAACTTCGGTGCCTCGGTTTTGATAAACTGAACCTATAACAAACCGCATTCATTCCATCATCAGTAAAGTATGCAAATCTGATAAGTCAAATATTTTCTATTTCTACACATGTATTTTTTATATTTTACTTAATAGTTAAAACAAGACCTGGATATCCCAGTTATTAGTTATTAGAATAGTAAGCGTTATATAACTTTTGCCTGTGCTAACTTAGGCCACCAGTAATTCTGGTGGCTTCGGTGAATTAACCACTTCTATTTTCAACCCGACCTAATTGCGATCTAATCAAGGCATACTATTATCAAATAAAAAATACAAAAGTAACATGGCACTGCAATTAAACAGGAAAATATACCATATAAAGCTATTTTGCGTCCTTGCCTGTTACAAAACCCTAAACGACCACTGCCGCATTGACACTGAACTTTGAAACAACCTGGTCGTCCAGCTGCTGTTGGCAAGTTTCGTGCGTTTTATAAACGTCATCGTAAACATCTTTCACTCTGTCAAGTGATTCGAGATCTGCAAAATGCGCGTTGATAAAATCTACTGCCGCTTTTCGAGCTTTTTCCTCCATCTCACTCATAAACAGAGTACAGGAAGTGTTTACTTATTGGAACTCAGCGAATAAAACGTGCTAGAAAATTGAAACTAAATAACAAAAGTGCAAGTTTGAAACGCCAAACGGCTGCTGCTATAAACGTAATAAAAGTTTTATCGTTAACGGCATAAACACCATGCAATAGCTTTTTGTTTTTTGTCATGTTTAAGTCGTTCTATAGTAAATTACCGAGTTAACACAAAGGTTTTTGTTTAATTTTTACATACTTACTATTATGTTGTCACGCCTCCCTGCCACACCTCCAATGTTTATGTTTGGGTTTTATCATTTGTTAGCTCGCGGAATTAGGTACATTCAGCTTAACGTTTCGTTATTGTGTAAGCCTAATCGTTCAAGTGTTCTGCTAACAAAGAGCATGAGTTTGCAGCCTGTCATTTTTTTGTCTCACGGCGCCGGTCCGGCTTGGTTCATCGACAGTCGCAAGGAGTCTGTGGGAGCGCTGAAAGACGTGGACATGCATTCCAAATCAGCTGACACCATGAGAAATCTTCGCAACTTTGCTCGTCTGCCACGCAATCCTTGCGCGATTCTTGTCATCAGCGCACACTGGGAGGAAGCCGAACATACCGTTTCGACTTCAGCTCAGCCGAGCTTATACTTCGACTACTACGGCTTTCCAGCGAGCACCTACACGCTGGAGTGGCCGGTTCCTGGAGAGCCCAAGGTAGCACGGTCCGTGGTTCGACTGCTGACATCGAATGGGATCAAATGCTGTGAAAATGACAAGAGGGGACTCGATCATGGAGTATTCGTTTCATTGAAGTTGGCATATTTGGAAGCCGATATCCCAGGTGAAGTCAGAATATGGTTTGTGCTTTTAAGTTTTGCAACAGAATTTTCTTCAACGTGATAACATAAGGGTTAGGGCACTAGTCATGTACAATAGTCATGTAGATGCATTGGATGTTGATGTAAGCCATATTTATCCTGTCATATTATTGTGATGATGACTGTGGTCTGGGCATGTTATGTAAGCTTTTATTCACTCCATGTAGGTGTCACTTTGCAGTTGTAGTGTGACCTTACATGTTGTTAATGACTTTATTCTCACTCAGTTATTGTTATTATTACTAGTTATTGTTATTATTATTAGTATCTGTTTGTTTTGTCGAGTCTTGTATGCACTACAAACAGGTTATCTTTTTTTAAGGTCATGTTATCATATCTTCTTATTCTTTTCCAATAATGTACAGATCATCTTGCAAGTGATGTCATGCACACTAGTGTAATTAATTAAAAATATAATTATGAAAATTATTGTTAATAGTTTTGTTAACTTTCACAGCCACGGTTGTTGTTGTTACAGTGCTGCAGGTGTCGTTGAAAAAGAGCCTGGACATTGCTGATCATCTGCGATTTGGTGAAGCTCTGCAGCCACTGCGTGCTCATCATCGGCAGTGGGTCATCAACTCACAGTCACAGTCTATCGGCCAATGACTGCAGTCGCTTCATGAGCTGGTTCCATGATACACTCACGAGTAAGAGCCACTCACCACAGGAACGTAAACAACTACTGATCGACAGTCATCAAGAGCCAACGTTTGCATCTGCCCACCAACGGATTGAACATTTTCTGCCGGCACTGGTCGCATGTGCTGCGTCTGGGTACCAGCCCGGCACTGTTTTGTACGAGGAGTCATGGATGAGCCATGTAAAGTTTGACTGAATTAAGTTTCTAAATTGTCTGCTACTCTAGTGCATATGTTTGTAAATTATATTTTCCATTATTACTCACTGTTATATTATGGCACCTGCACATCTGTGGTATCTTGTGGTATGTAACTAAATCTTTAAATTAAGTTATATTTAGCAAATATGAATTACTTGAATTTCGGCTCTACATTTCAACCGCAAGTCTATTATTGTGTGTCAAAAAGCTGCCAGTATCTGTAATAGATCATTCTGTTAATTTTTGTGTTCAAATGCTTCAATAAAATATTTCCTTGCTGTCCATACACCTTCAATGTGTCTCAAAAAAGGATCCCTGACATTTTATTGATTGTAACTTGAAGAGGGATTATCAGCATGATTGTTGGTATTAATATTCCTGACACAATTAATCACACTGATTTGAATAAAATGTGTTCATGATTCTTCAAGTTACAATCGATAGTGCTGACGACCGTGCTTTGCCATACACCAAAAACCTTAAAATGTGACCACAATTAAACGTAGCAATTTATGTCATGGAATTAAGCAGACAAAGCATTACACAACGTTCGGTGGTATAATATAAACAATATGAGACAATTTCATCCTACATCATTTCATCACAGATCTGCGTTTAACACAGTAGTGCATTGACACAAATGAGGTGAGGTGGAAAATGTGCACCTCAAGTACTGTTATCATCATGGCCATTTGGTGGAAACCTGATGACATTTCCTTTTTTGGGACACAATGTAAATACATGTACAGTGTGGGCCTTAAAAGATTGGATAACAACGTTCAAACAGGTCCAATTTTTTTGGCCCACCCTGTATATGCATTAGAGTTCATGACTGCAGCAATGATGAAAACTGATTATAAACAAGACATTTGAGCTAATGCTCATGAGATGTGCGAAAGCCTATAGCAGTTCCGGTTCAGTAGTTTAGCTGAAAATTGGGGTGTTCACGCTAAGTTAATATACAAATACCAAATTCTCTATCTGGATCGCATAATGATAGTTCCGTGGCGCCACCTTGTGAATGATATAGACTTGTGTCGCAGCCCGAAATCCATAAAACCCCATATTTTGTCGTTCAAGGTCATTGAATTCAGCGCCAATCAAGAGCCAGTGTACGACTTGCTATTAGTTTTTAATTGTAACCTAGGCCCTATCTCGCACCGTTACTGAGATACAGCGACTTATTGGCCAAAAATCGCAAATTTTGCCCACCTCCCTCTCATTTAGCACCCTCATTCGGGGTGACCCCCTTCGAATTTATAGAAAAGCTTTACGGTTCCTGAAAATAGAGTCTTCCAGGAAGCTGACGGTGAAGATTTGGTGATTCTAGCTTGCATTGCTTTTGATTGATCCACCCGTTGACAGACAGACAAACAAACAGATGGACAGACAGACGGATAGACAGAATTGCGATGGCTAAGACACGCTGAAAGCAGTGGCTGCTTTCGCACGTAAAAACCAAAATCAAAATCAAAAAAGTTTCAACAGTCAACTGTGTCAACGATTGTAATCACAATACATCATTACTCAGAAACATTAACATACCACCAGCAGTTAAGATACCCAAAGTGAGTGAGTGAGTAGGGTTTAACGTCTAGCCCGACACAGTATAGGCCATTTTGGGGACGGCCTTCGCAGGCAAAATTGCACATACACATAATAATGAAACAAAAAGTTCAACCTTTACACAAAGTTTAACCTTTATGAAACACAAAATCCAAAAATGACCGATACCTAAAATTTTAAGAACTGCCGATTATAATTGTGCATATGTAACAATAATGGCAATTCTAATAATCTTGCCTGTTATCCGCCAGACAGTTATCAGTCTCATAAGCTGTCTATTGGAGGACAGGTGGCAAAGCAAAAAAGATACCCAAAGCAAATTAGTACCATTCTATTAGGAATATATACAACACATGTTAGTACTACTGTTGTTACAGGGCTAGACTGTAGCTCATGCATCACAGTAATTACAAATCCAACATAAATAACAATATGGTAATCATATTATGACATCAACTTCAAACAGTGGTGACAGAACGAAATTAACATTGTGGGGGCAAGATGAGACCAGAAGGGGCAAAAAAATTAAGCCCTTTGGGCTGAGCTGGGGGCAGTGTTCTTGTGGAGGAAAGCGGTGAGATACCCACCAGATAGAAGGTCTGGGGGAGTTTTGAAATCTCCCTCAGTTGGGTCCAGGGTGAAGCACTGGTCTCCTAGAGTTTTAGTGCATTTCGGGTTCTTCAGTTCAGTTTTCCTGCAGTCCTGCTATGCAAAATTGTGTATATAATATACTACACCGTGTCTAAAAAAACAGTCGAAATTGTTTTTGGTATAACTTTCTCAAATTTCCACCAACTTTGATAATTTTTGGCACAAAGATGGCCAAGACGATATTATTATGTACGGTGCACTCATTTACCACCTCACCTGATTTATGTCAACACACTACCATGTAAAACACAGATGCTCCAAATTGTTACATTACATGGCAATTATTTGTATCAGATGGCTCACCTTTGCATCATCAATTCAACAGAGAGTGCAACGTGGTTTAATAATTTAGAGGCATTAAATATTTTATGCTGAAAACAGCAGACAACAAAATAGCTGGCTGATGAGCTAAAAACACGTCTAATCGATGAGTGAATGCATTTGATCAGTCGATCGTTGATTTGGCTATCAGCCATTGGCATTGCATCCAAGCCATTGTCTCTTTGTATGCAGAGCACACTTTGGCATAAATTCTGATTGGCAAGTGAATTATTATACAAACTTATAATTATGTTAAATAATTCACATTTTAGTGTATTTTGTGCCTAATAACTCATTACAGCATTTACTTGAGACAACAACTCGGCATTATGCAACAATTTGGAGCATCTATGTTTCACATGGTTGTCCATTGACATAATTAGTTGAGGTGGAAAATAAGTACACCTTACATAATTTTGTCGTCTTAGCCATCAACATGCCAAAAATTGTTAAAGTTAGAAAAAATTTCACAGAGTTATGATAAAAACAATTTTGACTGTTTTTTTCTGAGACACAGTGTATATATGGGTGTATGATTCAATGCATTTCCAAGCAAACCTTGGCAAATTACCGCAAGGGCAAAAAGATAATTTCGCCCCTGCAGTTTCAGCATTGCAGGGGTGAGTGCCATTGTTGCCCCCGCGGTTCTGATGCCTCTGGCTTCAAAGCAGCCACTCAAACCCAGCTAATACAACGTCTTCACCAACACCGCTCAGTGTCAGCATAAGCGTTATTGCTGCCATCGTGTATAACAACAAAAGTGCATTGAATTGCGATTTTGATTTAAATCAAAAGCCTATCATCTTTCCTAGCGGTGAAAATAAAACTCACCATCTGCAGTTAAGTGCGAATAATCTTTAACCCATTAGTGCCCAAATTATTTTGTCATTCATCATTAAATTAGGTGTCCCATATACGGGATCATAGGCATAAATGGGTTAAACAGCTCATGTGTTATGGCACACAAGTGCCATAACAATGTTAACAGCAACCTGATCACATAAAGAAAATTAACATGCCATCGACTACAGTACTTACTACACTTAGCGTGATCACAGTCGGTTCTGTGATGTGGCTTGTGGACAGACCACCACCTGGTGTGGTAATGCACGTTTTTAGCCGATCGTACTTGAGCAATGGTAAAGCTATTGGCATGGATGTCGTCCATCCGTCACGGATGTAATGTGGCTAAATGGTAAGTCGTAGCGGGTCGACAATGGTGCCATCGGATAGGGTACTGGCGACTTCCTATAGGCTGTCAGTAGTAACCATGTCTCCATCTGCAGCAGTTTGGCCGCAATTTTCAGTGGAAAGTTTCAAGCTCTGTGGCCATATCTCGGAAACGGAGATAGGTCCCAGGTTACTACTGATTATCACTAATAGGTAATAGCATACACCCTTTCAGATAAGATAAAAATCATCGACCTTGGATCATGCCGCCAAGGTCACTGACAACCAGTGCGGTCGGCTATTTTAGTGACAGCTGGGCTTCTTATTTCGCTGGACGTCATCGAGGGCTGGTTTTGCCGTCGCGACTATTAATATTGCTGCAATGCTTCCGGCGACAGCATGCGCCGGCGAGCTAATTGATAAAGAACAGATGTGGAGGAGCGCAGCCATCGACCGAGCTCTACGGCTGCAGTAGGCTAGTTTTTGCGATTATGAAACATCAAAAACAATAGGTAAAAGCTAAAAAGCTGAAATTTGGCACGAACGTTCACAGCCATCAACTCTAACATTGTGTATATTTTCAGCCTGACTGCGTCATAAATGCGGCCGCTAGGCGGCATCAAAGTTTGCATGGCGGCCTATGGGCAAAAAAGGTTAAATTTAATTTTTACAAAAATTTCTACGTCTGCGATTTTTCTGATTATACCAGTATACTAGCAATGGTGTTGCCTACAATGTGTGTGAATTTCAGAAAAATCAAACATGGAATAAAAAAGTTAGCCAATACCCGTAATGCAAATTTTTTTGTGGGGGAATGGCCAAAAAATTGGCTAGGGGAGCGATATCGAAATTCTGTCTACTGAGTTTTTAGACATTGCTGTCCCCTATATGTGTGCCAAATTTGGGGAGAATCCCTTTGGAAATGGTGGAGCTGAATTTTTTTGATTTTGCATGGGCCCCTATAGAGATGACATCGCCGATCCATATATATAAAGATCAACCGAAAAACACAACATGCAGAGTAGATATGATTAACTCCTCCACACGAGTAAATGCTGATGACACCAGCATTAGAAGATGAAACGGAAATAGAAAGGACAGGTTAGGATCAGGCTCTTGAAGTACTGAGAATAGTAAGCATGTTTGTTACAGAATGATCACTTTCCAGCAATCAGAATTCACCAGTGATTGCAATCCTGGGATTGAAATCTCAATCCCAGGATTTAATCCCGGGATCCCATTTCTGGGACAAGACTTACAGATTGATCGTTACTTTGATATCCCAAGATATACACGGTTTCTAGTACTGCAGAATTCACTGTCCGTGACTTTTCCCCGACTTTCCAGGACAAAATGAATCGTTTTTCCTGATTAATCTGTTCATGCAAAATACCAATGTCGGTTTTCAATCGCTTCTAGTCACACAAGGGTGGTGGAACAAATTTAAAAGTGTAGATACAAATAATCTGTGAGCAAAGTGAGCAGGAAAAATTTCGAACTATTGTATGCGTACAACAGTTCAAAATTTTCTGTATCTTTGTTAACTTTTGCACCCTGGTACTTTTTTAAATTCCCTGACTTTCCCTGATCCTCTGATTTCTCCATGACTTTCCCTGACCGAAGGAACCATGGATATAGAAAGATATACCCGAACTGTAGGGAGTGACTGTGACTGTCAAAATACAACTGACAGTGCATAGTAAGGAGTAAGACTCTAGTGCGCCTGAAATGTTTTTTCACGATATGGCTAGAATTGTTATTTGTATCATTTAACACTCGAAAAAGTACGATTTTAAGGAACTTTTGTTATTCAGAAATCACGGGATTTGGTCGCCACCAATGCTGGGATTCGGGATTGGCAGAAATGGCTGGGATCCCGCTGTTTGGGATTGCAATCACTAGAATTCACTGACGCTTTGCAGCACTCTTAGCCACATGTGCATTACCCATGTCATATGTATGAATAGACTGTAGCGCGCATGAAATAACACATAACTGTTAGTAACACATGCAATGCTCTAATAAATACACAATCCAGAATATTATCTTCTTACAGTATTTTGCTCATTCAGCATATATCTTGTTAATATATATGACAAATGGTCATATCTTTAGCTGCTTTATATTATATTATATATTGACATATCATGTTACATACTATTGAAAACTGTACAAATAAGAAAAACAGAACAGCATTTGTTGCTGTAGAGCTGGTTTAGCATTGCCATGGCTATAATTAGGTTATTACTTGTGTCATATTAGTCGTACCGGCATTCAGAAACAACAAAAAATTGCTTACAAGTCAAGTCGTCAATAACTAACATCCATTAATATGGCTGCTGGATTTACACGATATTAGCTTAGGACACTCACACATGTGCAATAAAGATTAATCTAAAACAATCGTAAAGCAACATATTTGGTCCTATTGCAGTACATGTGAATGACTGTGATAAAATACAACTTTCTCTGTTGTTGCGCTACGATTCACTCTGCGATAAACAGTAAATGGAGTCGATTCGATGGTGACTGTTTCCAGTTGTTTATGTTACTATTTCATCACATATAGAAGCAAACTAACGATTTATTTACAAGCCAACATACACATACATAAAATCACAGGTGATCGTAGAAGCAAAAAAAAATGCAACACAAGTACAAACGGAAATTTTCAGCAAACACTAATATAATGCTTGCTTTCACTCTTAATGCAGCGTTACATGAAAATATCGCCGACATTATTTACTGTAACCATCAAAATATATTACGATTTAATACTATGTAATAACATTTACCGATGAAGTTATCAGATGTCTGGACTGTTTACAAATTATTAAAATGGCATGAACTGCAGTACCCAGAATATGATGGACTTTAAACAAAAAATTTATTTGACAGCCAAGGATGAACTGCATACAGCCAAGATGCAAAGACAGCAAATACACTGTGTAGGTAATCTTGCAGTCAGTGGGTTCTATCCCCCAAATCTGGAATTGAAATCGGGTGCAACTTCCCCCAGTTTTGGGCTCAGGTTCCACCCAATCTCTGACTCAAGTTTTACCCTCTATTTTGGGCTCCTTCCCCTTTAGAGAGAAAGCTTTGTTAAGGGTGTAGTTTGCCCAGTGAAAATAGGGAGGGAAGCTTTGATCTGCAACCTTATCAAAACTTCCCCCCCCATTTTTCACTGGGCGCAAGCTGCACCCACCAGGTATAGGGACAGTAGTCACTGCTTGCAGTTAATTCTGTGCAGAAAAAACTCGACACTTTCTGCAGACTTATACAAGCACAAAACAATGAAACAATACACTAGTAACACAACGAATAAATAGACGTTGGACGCACTTGCCGTATGTTTCAAACTTAAATTTCCAAGCCACTTTGAATAAATTTCTGAAAATTGGCAATAAGCTACTCAAAATCATCACTCGCCCCAGGCCTGCAAATGTCAATCCAGACCTCCTAGGCTGATGTGTTAGCTGATGACAGCAGATCTACCAAAAATATTTTTGCAGCGATCTGGATTCTCTTGTGGATAATTATCTCAAGTTCATTATCTTTAGGAGATGGGCTGCAAACCATAAACTGAGATACTGGCAGTGCGGTTAAAATGGGAGAAAAAAATTCTTTTGAGTTTTCCAGGCTTTCCCAGAGCCATAAACTTGTGTTCCCATAGGTGGTCACAACAAAAGGTAATAATAATAAGAGTAATATGGGGGAGTGCTGTAAGCTCCCCCAACGGGATATGCGGCGGAGCCCTGGCCACTTACAAATGTAACTTAGAGCACCTCGAAAACCACATCTGGTGACACTATTTTGTTGTTACAATTTGTCCCCAAAATCACACAGGATTCCCGGATAATTCCTGAGTTTTTCAGGTCCAAGGAATTCCCGAGTATCAGAAGCCAGGCATGTGGACACACTGTTACAGTCTGGACAAAACAACCACGTAACTCGCTCAGTGCAACGCTGAATATCAATAACAACAGGATGCGCATGAGATGTCAAACAGCACAGTAAGCATGTAGAAAAAGTGTCAAATCACACACAATGTTTACAGATGATGCTGATATGATGAAAACGAAATCACGGCGTAGAACGGTACTGTCGATGATCCATGCTAGACGTTCAGCCGGCGGTCAGCGGATGTACTAGCATCTTCTGTGAAACATACCATTGAACCCATCGAATCAAGTCGACAGAATTACAAAAGAATTATATTGGCCACAAAAATTAATTATTCCAAGTATACTGGCACTGGGTCCAGAGAACTACCAGAAAATCGCTATCAAGTGGAATTTAAGCTCTGAAAGCCTGCTATTACAATTATTATTGATAGAGACTATCAGCACTTTTAGGCGATTACCGTCTCTGTATAAAACCAGCCACCCAGGTTAACTCAGCCCTCCATTTCTCCAGGGGTAGTACATGCCATCAGTACTGGCCTGCTTTTCCATATGGCAGGTGAATGCTCTGCAGTTTTCCATAAAGAGCTACACGCACCCTTTAACCCTTTAAAGAATATTTTCATGTTTGCGTTATGCAGTATAATATGGACAGGTGCTAATGCGAATCCCTCACCTATTAGAATCTGAACCAACCTGGCCTGATGTTGTGAGCCTTTAGCTGCTGAGTAACCCCAAAGTGGTATCTTTTGCAGTTTTACTTCCGTTAGACTATCAGCAAACAAATATCTCCAGTGATGCTATTTAGACTTGTTTAGCAGTATACATGAATCCTGTAATTACTGCTGAACAGCTGACAAACAGAAGCCACGTCATTCACAGCATATCTGAGTCACTTGTGGGAAAAGAAGCAATGTTAGCAAGGGAAAGAGTTTTATAGCAGAAATGTTAACAAAGCAGTCAGGCAACAGAAGCTTCGAACAGTCAAAATGCTGAAAGAAAACCAGTTGAAATATTCGCACGCAAACTAGCCACTGTGACAGTATTAAACTTGCCACCGCTGCTATAAAGTAAAGGAAATCACAAAGCCAACCTTCCTGTTAAATGCAATGAAATCCCAAGTGTAGCCAGTTCATTAGCCAAGAATCACAATATCAAATGAAAACAGATGTGACAAGCCACTGTGCCAGAAAATTTTTATGCCCAAAAAGCTGGAACAAGTTCTCAAGCATGGGCAGTTCATAACCTCTATTCAATCTGTTGGTCCGTTTGGTCATTAGCATATCTCTCAGTGGCTCGTCCATTGGTTCTGTGGCCTGGAGGCAGCCGACGTCGACTGGTGGGAGATAGTATACCTTGGTGGTCTCGTGCAAATGCGTCCCCACCATCAGTATTCACATCATTCGTGTTAGACGTATTTGAGTGAATAGGGACAGGAAGCAATGTGCCGACTTTACCATCAGAACTTGCCATAGGTGCTATTGCTGAAAAATGTTAGAAAACCCATTATTATTATACATCTTTTGCATGACAATAATAATACCGACTAATAGAAAAATCAACTTTAAAACTAACATAAAATTTGAGCTAATGCTCACGAGACGCGCGAAAGCCTATAGCAGTTTCTGTTCGCAAACTGCCAGTCTATCTCCAGCCATTTTGTCGCAGTTCATTCTTGGAGTGTGCGCTGCAGCCGAAGATTGCAAAAATCAATAAAAACCCGTTATTTTGGAAGTTCAAAGCCA
>Ga0209671_1002148_pt1 | contig 17688 bp, 9 predicted proteins | sample WorMetHERISLAND2_2_FD_187401 | JGI IMG/M metagenome (GOLD analysis project Ga0209671, IMG submission 187401) | Marine gutless worms symbiont microbial communities from Max Planck institute for Marine Microbiology, Germany - Olavius geniculatus... | ecosystem: Host-associated > Annelida >...
TGCGCCGTTGCGTAAATTGATCTACACTGTATCTAGAATTTCGGATTAGTAGGCGGCTTCTTTTTAGCTAAACGTATTTAAGTAACGGTCCAGCTATTAGCATGGCAGTCGTCTGTCATTGTCTGTCTATCTGTCTGCCTGTCTCTCTGTCTGTAACGGGTTGGTCTTTAAAATGTTTTTACGAATAATTGGCTATGTGTCTTGAACCTCAGCATGCAAAATTTCAGCGATCTACATCAAGGGAAATTTAAGTTAGGGGTTGAATGGAGGGGGTAGGAAATTCAAGGGAAAACTGGCTAGGCCTATATATCGGAAACGGTGAGAGATACGGCTAAGATTACCATAAATCACTAATAGGAAGTGGCATATTGGCTTTCAAATTATATAAAAATGATCGACCTTGGACGACCGTGAAGGTCATTGATGACCAGTACAGTCGATTATCCTAGCAACAGTTGAGCTTCTTGTTCAAATAATTCAGACACGAGCCGGAAACGTCTTCTTTTTGGTGATTGGTGTCCACGGTTAAAACGCAATGAGAGGAAAGGAGAAGACATTTCCTGGCTTGAGTTTGTGTAAAGGGATAAAAGCTCATATAAACAGCTATTGTTACTTCTGACCACAATACCGCCGATCAGCAGATTGTTAACGTTGTGAAGATTAATGGCTAAAAATTTGAGACTGACGTTGTCGTTTTTGCAGCACTGCCAAGCACAGCGTGCAGTTGCCTCGATCTGCTGTGCACTCTACAAGAAAACTTTAGCTTGTATTCTACACTTTAATATTTTTCGCAAAAAGACCAATGCGTAAATTAAGTGGGTCCGGTTTTTGATACACTAGAATGTTGATACTGTTGCAGATGTGGATGAGTGCGCCACCGGAAGTGCAGGATGTAGCGCTGACGCCAGCTGCAGCAACTTCGCCGGAGGATTTACGTGTACCTGCAATGACGGATATCCCGGAGACGGCTCAACCTGCGACGGTAAGGCAATATATACACTGATGTTTTTGGTATAGGACAATATTACAAAATGTGATACTGCAGACGCTATACCGAAACAAAGATTGCGATGTTTTGGATACAGACCTAGTATAGAAACGGTACGGGATAAGCTACAGGGTGATCCTAGCAACAGCACAAAAATTACGGCGCCATAATTTTGCAACCTTACGTCACAGTGTCATGCTGATTTTAGCAAAATGTTCAGAAAAAAATTGTTTACATGACAAGGGACAGCGTTTAAATACAACAATTGAATATTCTTTGTTTTGCAGTTGGCAAGTGAAATACCAGTATTCCAAAAGAGTATTAACCTTTGCATCTTCATGCTTTCAAGCAAGTTCATGTTAGAAATAAAGTGCGCCATACTCATTTTTTAGGTTGCTGAAAAGAAACAGTGTTTAATGTGTACACCACAAAAACAACCAGTCGACGATTTGTCGTTTTAACCAATGTTCAATAGCACCATCGATTAGTTCGCAAGTGACTGATCATGTCCCAGCAACTGTTCAAAACTTGATTCAAATGATTTAACATTTTCAGTCTTTTGATACAAGCTTTATGCAAAAATGATTATTGTCAGTTGTTCACTCTTGTACTAGACACGTCCAGCACCGTTCCTTTTGGCTATGAACAATGGGCTTCGCGTGAACTTTTTCCATTACAAACTTGCCTTAAAATATAGCAGTTAATATTGTTTTGAAGAGCTTACTTGTTAGCGACAGCACAAACAGTATTTAGTTACTTTAATCAAACTCTGCCTTATTTATGTAAACAGATTTTTCTGAACATACTCTTGAAAACCGCATGACGCTGTGACGTATGATTGCAAAATTATGGTGCCGTGAAATGTGTGCCGTTTGTTTAAACCACCCTGTACTTGCAAAAGCACGCGGCTGTGCATTGTGTATCATTGTGAATCGAATTAGAAGCTAACTATTGAGGAAGCCATACAAGCAATGAGAGACAGAACAACTAGGACTCGTTTTACGTCAACGTCGTCGTCTCCTTTAAAATGACAGCAGAAATACTGTTGGTTTATCCAAGAATTCTCTGAAACAGACACTCAGTGCCTATAATAAATAGTTCTACATCTGCTACTAAGAAAACACTAATTGATTATATTTGAATCAGTGCTTGTTTATTTCTGGTTTACCGTCTGTTTCGTCCATCCATTTGTACAGTGTCAGACAATAAGAACACTTTTCTACAAAATGTCAAGATTTTCAAAACGGCACAATAATTCTTACAAAATTTTGAAGCACCCTAACCAAACAATCTGATACGAACAGAGCTAGTTTTGTGCAGTATTCAACGCGTTTTTGAAACTAACGCGACCATGTGATTTTAGTAGATGTATACACCTTCTGTCTACTGTCTGTGTAAATTGCAACTTTAAAACAATCGAGTACTAGCTTAATACTGATTCGTCTATGCCTATCTATATGATGTTAATGATAAAAAGACTGCAGCAATTAAAACAGCTTATGGCTATCAGGAAAGCAATCGTCAGCTTTTGCAAGCGTCTGCGTTCTTGCATCAGTACAAAAGGCAGACACTTTAAACTTTTATACTGGTACTGCAACACGGTTTCGTGCACTTACTTTTACCGTTTACTATGTTACTCTTTCAGCGACAGATTACTGGTGTTTCTTTTGCATTCCGAACGTGTCGTATGTTTAAAATAAATTCTTCTGTCTTATTTATTTCTGTGTGCATTTAAAAGATAACTTGTTATATTCAAAGCTGTGCCACTTCGGAACAACAAGCGTTAACATTGAGGTGATAAAATGTGCAACAGTAACAGCGAATCGTGTCGGAAATAATTTTTGAAAATGTTGTAAGAAAACACTGGGCTATACTGAAAATAATGAAGGGTGTTTTGCCGCACACTGTACTGACCAGATATTGACGAGTGTGCAACAAACAATGGAGGATGCAGCGCTGACGCCAACTGCGCGAACACAGTTGGAAGTCGTACGTGCGAGTGTCTGCCTGGATACGACGGTGATGGAATTACCTGCGTAGGTAAGTTATCATAATCACTCATGAGATCGGTATGATGGAGCTTTGAATATTTGTTTTTATTTTATTTAGCAACTAATTTTCCTTCACTCAGTAAACCTCATTAAACTACAGTAAATATTTAAGAATCGAGAATAACTTACTGAAAGAAATAAATCGATTAATGAAAATAAAACAAGTAATTGGAGCAAAGCTCACGTCACTCACGATATCAGCGGTCCTGCCACCTGAACAATCGTGTACAGCGTGAAATAAAATAATAATGCGTCTTGAAGGAACGCAAATGATTTAAAATGTACGCTCAGTGCTACAAATTTTAGGATACGCAAGTTGTCCAGGTTTGTCTTTAGCCATCTCGGCACAATTCACTCTTAAAATGTGCGTTGCAGCCGAAATTACAAAAAAACACATATCCTTTATTCTAGGCGGTCATGCCATTCAAGGTCATTGACGTTGACACCATTAAAAGCTTGTCACGGATGCTTGTTATATATATGCTTATATCTTCCTTCAAGATATAAGCAATATACCTGTGCCAATTTTAACTGTTTTTCGCTAAACGAGTCAATAGCGGTAAAATAACCACTTTTTAGGTGGGTAGCCGTCTTTGACGCCTGCCTGCGCAGGCCTCTTTGAACCTGAAGAGTCGCGACCTGGACTGTTAAAATCTGCGTTTAAAGCGGAAAATGTTATGTGCAGGCTGTCTTGGTCTATCTTGAGCCATTTCGTTGCAATTGGCTGTTGAAATGTGCGCTGCGATCAAAAATTGCGGAATATTCATCAAAACCCCCTCTTTTTGGGGTTCAAGGTCGTTTAAAGTCATCGATGTTGATAAATCTAAAAATTTTCTTATCAGTGCTTGTTATGATAAGCAGCATGTCTGTACCTGTCTACAACTGTTTTTGCAGTAGACGAGCCAATAACTTCAAAATAACGTCTTTTTAGAGGAGGTACCCCTTTTTGACGCTCTCGTTCGAGGGAAACCTCCTTATCCCGGAGCACGAAATTTTGTCACACAAAACTAAACTTTTTGAGGCAGCCCAATGTGTAGATTTCGTGATTTTAGCGAGCACCGGTTTAATGCAGCTCACAAGTGTGACAGACAGACAAACAGACGAACAGACAGACGGACACCTAGACGATGGCTAAAACGCGCGAAGCATATTGCTATCGCGCGTAATAAAAATTATCGAAACTTAAAAAACTAAAACAAAATGTGACAAACAAACTGCCATAAAAATAGTAGTTTTGTCTTTTGTCTCGTTTTTCTCGTTTTTTTTATATTATGCGGATTTATAATTTGCATGGTTTCAATTGTTGTAGACAACTGCAACCCAAATTTGGGTGTTCATATATGAAATATTTAGGTGCATTTTTTGCATTATTTGGAGTAACGGAGTCAGTTTTTATAAGGGCAAGGCCGAAGAATTAGAAATTTTGCGTTGGGAAAAAGTAGTATGTCCGCAGTAAATCACAATACCTTCTAGAATTACGATTAATCTGTGTCATTATACGCAGATATCGACGAGTGTGCAACCAACAACGGAGGATGTCATGCAGGGGCCACGTGCACTAACAACCTGGGTGGTTTCACTTGTACCTGTCCAGACGGCTATGACGGAGACGGATTTACCTGTTCAGGTTGTTACTTTTAGCATGATGCGCTAAATTAACGACGTACTTCGCGCAAGGTCAACGTTAGTCAGCCTCAAGTCAGAAGAGCTTTGGACTTTCACTTTGCTGATATTTCAGATTTTTTCTTGTTATAGTATTAATGTATTTGTCAACATAGGAAATATAATACAACACAGAAAGAACTATAAAACATATTGCTAAATTTCAAACAAAATGCAAAAAAAAATATGCAAGTACCGCGGTACCGTTTTTTTACAGATATCGATGAGTGCGCCACAAACAATGGAGGATGTAGCGTCGACGCCAGCTGCAGCAACGTGCCGGGTAGCTTCGAATGTAGCTGTAACGCAGGATACGACGGAGATGGAATCACCTGCGCTGGTTGGTTATAGATAACTTCAGTATAGTGATAATCTACTTCGGATATTGCACTCAAGTGTATTTTGTCTGCCTTTTCAGATCTCAAACGACATCAAGTTAGACAATAAATTAAGAGTGGCGGTTGAACGTCTTCTTTTTTTTCGAAGCACATGTTAACTTCAGTATGTTGTAGGCTTCCGCACGGTATGGTAGTCATGTGTTGGTAGACTAATGCAAACGTAGAATAAGAACAAGAGCAGACAATAACTGCTGTGTGTGTATACGTAGACATCGACGAGTGTGCAACTGATAGTGGCGGCTGTGATGATAATTCGGACTGCGTTAACAGCGTCGGCAGCTTCACATGCGAGTGTCACGCAGGACACGCCAGAAACGGCGGAGACACATGCGAAGGTTGTAGGTCTACTCGTACATTACAAATGTTTTGACGCACGACTTGCATACTGTTGGCTTAAGGAAAACAAACGTCCTATTGTAATGTGACGAAATTTTTTTGGTTTTTGAACATTAGTGGCCTAAAGTAACGTGGCGTTTGCTGCTGTAGATATCGACGAATGTGCTACGGGCAGCGCAGGTTGTAGCGCTGATGCCACGTGTACTAACGTCGCCGGTAGCTTCACGTGTACCTGCAATAGCGGCTATGAGGGAGACGGTCAAACGTGCGCAGGTACTTCGTTGTGTTTTTTGTTGTAGATTTTTACAACATGTTTATGGATTTTAATCTGCCAAGAACAAGACATATCATCTTCAAAGCTTTGAGCGGGGGCGTCAACGACTTTGTCCCCGTTTCTAAGAAGTAGAACAGCGATGGCTTGGAATTACACTACAGAATTTGTTTTAAAAGCCCTCAGTGTACTGGAGCTGTTTGCGGCTAGGGTTGCACTCAGAAAGCTTGCGACACTCCCACATATGTCGGCCGGCAAGACTTTTGCCCAGATCGTAAACGTCGCCACTTTTTTTCTTGGTGCTAAATGTAGATTGACTGCGCTAATTATGTTTTTCAGTGTTTTAAACTTCGTTAAATGGTGCTTACGTGTAAAACTAAAACTTACGTCCTCACGTTGCCTGAGGCTAAAATTTTTACACTCTTGCATTATCCATTTTTTTCATATAATTTTTAATGACTTTGATATAACATTTACAACATAATGCTATTTGTTTTCTTTCGGTATAACGTGATTTTTGTCACGTAAGCCTAGATTACCGTGTGATTACGCAGATATCGACGAGTGTGCAACAAACAATGGCGGTTGTAACGCTGAAGCCACGTGCAGTAATACTGTCGGCAGCTTCTCGTGCACCTGCACAGACGGCTACTAAGGAGATGGAATTACCTGCACAGGTCATGTATTTTGTACTTAAAGTGGCACTGGCGTCTTTGTAATTACTGTTACCTTTCGTAAATTTTACATTGGTAATTACACCATCACGTCCCTTGATTACTCTGTGTAAAATCCTGCACCGCCACTCCCTCACGCAATTTGGCTTTTCAAATCATTCCGACGGTCTGGCCCGGATGCGTGTTTTCTTTTGTGGTTAGTGTTTATGGTTGCGAAGCAACACAGCGAACGGAGAAAACGTATCCGGGTTTGTGTCCGAGTAAAGGGACAGCAGTTTTAACACTTGTTGTAACTTCTGACTCTGACTCGTTTGTTAACGTTATAAAGTATAATGACTGAAAAATTTGAGACTAGTGTTTTTGTTTCTTTGGAGCATTGCTGCGCTCAGTGTGCAGTTGCATCTACTGTTTACACCACAAGAAAACCTCAGATATTATTCTATACTTAACATTTTTCACAAAATGACAAATGCCGCTAGATGCGTATTAAATGTTGATTCTTTGTGCCAAAATTTGTTGACACTGAGCCAGTATTGTTGGATTTATTACCTCTGCCAAGGGGGTTATATTTTTGCTGGTTTTTGTTTGTCTGTCTGTCTGTCTGTCTGTGTGTTAGCAGGATAACTCAAAAAGCTATGGACGGATCTTTCTGAAATTTCGAGGGAATGTCGGGAATGGCAAAAACTACAAGTTGTTAAATTTTTGGGGGTAATCAGGCAGGAATCCTGGATTCTGGATCACTTTGAAATTTTCGTTACCATTGCGTTAAAGGGGGCATATGGAAACCGCTGGCAAAGCGAATAGCTTTGCCTTGGCGGAGGTACCTGCGGGCTATGACTGCTTTTTAGTTTGTAAATGTAAAAGCCTTACTAAGCTTTTTACTAAACGGGTACCACTTTTTGAAACACTACAATGTCGATACTGTTGCAGATGTGGACGAGTGTTCCACGGGAAGTGCAGGATGTAGCGCTGACGCCAGCTGCAGCAACTTCGCCGGAGGATTCACCTGTACCTGCAATGACGGATATGCCGGAGACGGCTCAACCTGCGACGGTAAGCCAGTATAAACAATAGAGCTTTTGAGTATAGGACAGTTGGTACTACAGACATCACCCCGAACCGGCGATTAAGCTTTTGTTGTGCTGAGTAAAACTGTGAATGGGGTTTGATGCTAAATGTTGGGAAATGTGCACATGTAACAAAAGATGTAACACTGGAACAGTATCAGAATGGTAACAAAAAACTACAGATGCTGTCCGATACAAACCTCATTATTTCGTAAGGCCCCCGGCAGAAAATACATTTTTCGCTTTGTGTAGGTTTATATGTGTATAAGCAGCATGGGCACATACAGGGTGCATCGAAAAAGTAGCCCCTTAAAGTTTTTTCCTATTTTCTCAGCAACCGTTTAGAATTTTAATTTGAAATTTTACATTTTTATTTAATGAAATCTTTTACATTTAAGTGTCAAGAAAAATGTGACTCTGTTAAAAAAGACGAAGCTATAGACTTTAACATAACCGCCTACCGATTTTTTAACATTGGAAATGTTCAACTTAAAATGTTATTTTATTATCAAAAATCGGTTACCACGTTACTGCCTATAACGCCACAGTGACGTTTTGATAACCAGTAATTTATTTTGTTTATAAATTGTCACTAAATTATCGTTCTTTTAAAGCAATCGCCGGCTGCCCGCCGGGTTTATCTTCCAGCAGGACGGCGCGCCAGCACACACAGCGCGCAGCGCACAGAACTGGCTGATTGCCAACTATCCAGATTTAATCACAAAAGAGCATTGGTCTCCAAATTTGCCAAATATAAACCCAATGGACAACCGCGTGTGAGGTGCAATGTTGGAGGCTTACTGCAAGCTTAAAAGAAGGCCAAAAACAATCACCGAAGTCAAGGAAGCGCTTCAGGTTATTTGGCGCATCCTGCCACAAGGACCGATCGACAAGGCTGTGAAAGACTTATCAAAGTAAGCAACTGAAGCCTTGTGTGTAAGCTTAGAGCTGGCGGTGGACACTTCGAACATTTACAGTAACAATGAAATTCTAGCATCTGATCATTAATTAACTGTGTTGTTTCAACGATGTTATTGAATTGTTGTTGTACCTTGAACATTTTTAAAGGTATGTGGTCATGTTAAAAAGTTATAACTTTGTTGTTTTTCAACGTAATTATATTTTACTTGGCAATTGAATGTACGTGGTTTCTCTAAATTAAGCCGTGTAATTTCAAATTAAATTCTGAACGGTTGCTAAGAAAACAGCGATAAAGTTTAAAGGGCTACTTTTTGCCGCACCCTGTACACGCATTGACTATCTTATATAGGTGCCTACAGCTTTGCTAAACTGGTATGTTTCATCGATTAATTGATTAATTGAATGATTATCAGTTTATTGTCTATTTTAGCGCCGTTATTTTTATCAAGCTACGTGTGCCGACACAGATATCGACGAGTGTACAGTGAACAATGGCGGATGTAGCGCTCACGCTACCTGCACTAACACAGTAGGCAGTCGTACCTGTGCTTGTCTACCTGGATACCGCGGTGATGGAATTATCTGCCTAGGTAAGTAATTATAATCACGTGTGACATGCTTTTGATGACGGTTCAAAAACCAATTACTTCTGTCATTCATTTTTGATACAATAAATATTATACAGTAACTTATTCAGTCCAATGTTGTCTTTTCTTCTTCGTCGTCGTCGTCGTTTGTCCTCTATTCGCTAGAGCGAACATTGGCAGACCACATTTTTCCCTTAGTTGCGCTGTTCTTTGTTCGACTGCAGCAAATCCTCTGTTGACGGATTTGTCCAATCCTTGATGTAGTCGCACCACGCCCTCCGAAGTCGGCCCTTTCCACGAGCGCCTTCTGCCAGTCCCGTAATTATGCATTTCTTCAAGTTTACATCTTTCTTCCTCATAATGTGTGTTAGGTGTCTGAGTTTGCTAGCTATACTGAGCTCCATATTTGCCTTTTATCTGTTTCTTCCAAGATGTCTTCGTTTCGTCTCCTTGCTGTCCATGGTATTCACATAACTCGTCTGTAGCAGATTGTCTCTGTTGCTCTGACTCTGCAAAAGAACCATGCCCCGGCTCCATAAGCAGTGCAGGCGCTAGAGAGTTGGAGGCCCCCTCCCAGATACAACTGTGAGGCCATGCGCTAACGACCACGTCACCGTCGGCAATAGAGAAGTGAACGCCGCCGCAGTGCAGCATGCTAAAAATGGTGAAATTAATCAATTAATTACGATCATGGAGACGTCATCGTCGCCGCTACGTCGCCGTCGCAGACGAAACGACGGGTGTGTTTACGGACTGACGCGTGGTCGCAAAAAAATCTGTTTACGCGATCGCGTGATAATTAATATTCGCCGGAGGCGAAATATTACGCTAAGGGATGAACGCCAAAAGTAATTACGCATTGACGGGGACGCGGGCACGCACGCGCGTACAATATGACACATTGCGGGCGTGGTCGTTAGCGCATGGCTACGTCTGAGGGAGAAGGCAAGAAAAGGCGAGGAGGTGAGGGGAGGGTATACGTTGTATATATATATATATGATGAGGCACGGACACGAGCCGTAGTCTGCTTATACGTCGATACGATATAATGACGTAAAAGCCGCAGAGGAAGGTTAAATGGTGACTCATCGCCTTGAGGGGTTAAGTACCGAGAAAATGCTGACGTAAGCATTGATGGCGCATGCGCGGTAGGTCGCGCGAGACGTATTCGATGACGTAAATGGGGCCAGACAATTAAATATTCTTTGCTGTCAAACACTCGTCAAAAACCGGAAGTTATATCGCCGCTCCCCCATTTCTTTACTGCTCACCGTCATGTCAGTTGACGCACACTGTTTCCAAGCTATTACATTTTGTCAAATAGGTTAACTCTGACTGTGGCCACGAGAAGTTTTCTCCATTCGCGATTAATGTCTGCGGTTACAACTTACAAAGCAACGTAGCGAGGGTAGAAGACGTGTCCGGGCTTGCGTTTGAGTAAAGAAAAGTCAATTTGAACATCTGTTATAACTGCGATATTACTAATCAACAGTTCGTTAACGTTATAACATTTAATGACTAAAAATATGACTGATGTTGTTTCCTTGGAGCATTGCCGTGCATAGCGCGCAGTTGCCTCTGCGGTACGTGCTACAGGAAAGCCTCAGCTGCCATTCCGTTCTTACTGTTTTTACAAAATAAGTGCGGGTTAATGGCGATTTCTTTGCCAAAACTATTCGTATTGGATCCGAACTGGTGGTGCTATTTGTAAAAGTGAGAGGAGGTTTGTTTTTGAGACAATGAAATGTCGATACTATTGCAGATGTGGACGAGTGTTCCACGGGAACTGCAGGATGTAGCGCTGACGCCAGCTGCAGCAACTTCGCCGGAGAATTCACGTGTACCTGCAATGACGGATATGCCGGAGACGGCTCAACCTGCGACGGTAAGCCAGTATAAACGCCCAGTTTTGGTATTGAGCAGTATCAGAATGGTAACAAAAAACTACAGATGCTGTCCTGAAGTACAGAATGTGATTTTCGTATTGCGCTATGTGTGTAAAAATTGTGACTGGAAACGTCACCCGCCTCGTGCTGACAGCAAAAAAATACATTTTTGCTCTGCGTAGCCTATACATGTGTAAGCAGCATCTAAACAAACACCCAGTGGCTATGTTATAATTTATATAGCTCTGCTACCACAGCGAGTCTGATCAATTGATCGAACAGTTTCTAGCAACTTTTAACACCTTTCGTTTTATCAGTCTGTGTGAACTGACGCAGATATCGACGAGTGTGCAACAGACAATGGCGGATGTAGCGCACAAGCCACGTGCACTAACACAGCAGGCAGCCGTACCTGTGACTGTCTACCTGGATTTGACGGCGATGGAATTACCTGCCTAGGTATGTCTACTTGCTAGCTGGCTATGATAAAGTTTCGAAAAGCAAGTATGTATATAATGTAAGTTGGCTTCACTTTAGCTGGACCACCATATAGCTTCTACACTGCAGATTGGCAGAGTGTCAGTGCAGTCAGTGAGACGCGTATTCTACAGTAACTGACTACAGTGAATAAATGGATAAGCAGAAATTAAATAACAATGCCACCCGCTAATTTAAGAAAGGTTTGGCTGCAATTTGCAATTGCATACTTTTACTGAGGGTTCAAGAACTCCTCTCTGACACATCGTGTCATTAACCCCACAAGTGTACCTGCGAAATGGCATCAAAACCTGCCGAACGGTTTAAGCAAGAGGCTCAGATGTGACAGAGAGACTGACCATGCCACGTAGAAATATGTAGCAATAGGCCAATGCGGAATCCCTTGCTCTGCAGAAGCGATTTTGCCTACAATTTGGTAGCCCTGTCGGTATTTTTCATGGTGGTCTTTATTGCGTGGATCTGAAAATTGCGTAAACAGAAAACGTGGCAAACGTGGCACTGAATAAGCGGGCGTCGCAGTGCAGCACTTACCGGAGCAAGGTGGCTGCAAAAGCTGTGGACAATGACACGATGACGTCATCATGCACTCAGTATACAACGCTACAGCCCTGGTGGTCGGTGGATCTGGGCGAAGCCAAGGACGTCAGCTGTGTCTGTGTTACCAACGACAACAACCGACGCCATGGTTAGTTAAAGCGCTCGCATAGCTGCAATACAGTTGCAATAGACGAATATTTTCTGTACTGATTTGGTAGCGCAACGATTTGGACGTTAGACATGCGATCGAAAGGTCGTGGGTTCGACTCCCGGTCGGGTGACTATCAAGTGGTTAGGCCACCTACTACTAGGATGAGTGGCTGTCTGCGGACAGGTGAACCGTCTCGGTATATAACCATCTTCCAAGCTGAAGTCGGCTTTCCATTTCTCCCAGGTAGGTAAGTCAAGAACCGGCCTGCTTGGCTGGGGTTAACGCGGGATGAGTTTAGAGCCTATCTGTCTGCGGAATAACACTATTTTATCCGGGACTCATGGCAGGTGACGTTCCGTAGCTTTGATATGTTTCCCATCAGCAGCTCATACGCATCCTTTAACCCCTTTGTTGCAGTCATATTACACGCCTGCAAACTGCATTAGTAATTCAGTACGTAATGGAGTCAAATCTGTCGGATTGTTCTGAAACCTTAGGCCTAGATCACAGGAGCGAGGTAGCGCAGCCCTGTGTTAATGGCGACCGGCTAAGTCAATGGAAAATGGCAAAATTCGACCCCTCGCTGATCCGAGACCCCTCAACCGATCGACACAAAATTTGAAACAAATGATTATGTCGGCGAGACGACAGCCTGTGCAAAATTTCGTGCAAATCCGTCTGTTGGGGCCTTATCGGTAAATGGGTGAAATATAACGGAAATTTTTCTTAATTCCTTAAAAGTTTTTGTTAATTTTTGCGGGTTTTACGCGCAGTGGCTCAAACGAAGTTTGCAAGTTAGACGCATGGTTACAATGGACCACCAATAGGAAACCACATATGCCGAGTCATGCGACCGATGACGTCACGTGACCCCAAAAAGTCAAGGTCATTACCACGAAATATGTAAGGTTCTGTGTTTTCATGGCCGTGGAAAAACGGATGGATTATAATTGACCACCAACAGAAAAACATTATTTTTGTAATAAAACAGCAAATATAAATGTACAAAACAACAGTTTATACACTTGTTAACGGCGACGTGCAATGGCAGACACATCGAAAACAGCACAAAATCATAAAAAGTGATATTATTCAACAGCATATTGACAGTTAGGCGATGTGATGGTGAGTGATATCACTTTTTTAATGATTTTTGCTGTTTTCGATGTGTCAGTCATTGCGTGTCGCTGTTAACAAGTGTACTATTTTAAACTAATGTTTTGTGCATTCATTACATACATGTACATAATTGGGTGTAGGCTAGTTCTGGCTTTGTCTACTGTCGTTGTAGCATCGTATCGCATGGCCTGGTTCGTGGTGGGTCTGACCAACGACGATCCATCGATCACAGCTCCGGTGTTCAAGCAGTACCGCTACCGTCAGTACCGAGGCAGACTTCCAGTCTCGGCAACTGCAGCTCTGAGTTTTGGCAGAACTGCCAAAAGGTTCAGACACGTGGTCATTCACAGAAACTTTAGACGCATAAACGCCATCTGCATTGCCGAAGTCCGAGTCTTCCTTAGAGGTAGCGTAAACTGACCTTCATTCGTTCACTTACCTACTACACTGTGAGGCATAAAAACACGCCAAAATTCATCGCTCATAACTTGAAGGTGGACCGTCGGATTTTAATAATTTTTGGTACAACTATTCCTGATACAACTAGCCATCAAATGGTTATTCAAGTTTTCACCTTACCCAACATATGCTTTTGCACTATCTGGGAAAATCAAAACACATGAAATTGGCGTTAAAACGAACGAAAAAACGCCAAAAGTCATTCGTGACATTACTGATAGTATCTTAAAGAACAATAATGAGATTTTAATAGTTTTTGGAAGGAACATTCACGACACAACTGCTCATCAAATGGCATTCATATTTTCTCCGGATATGTGGCATATTGCACGATATGTTTGTTTTTGGCCTTTGTGGTTTGGCAAGCCTACCATTTCATTCACAGTGATGACGTTCTCTTCAGTACGTGTATGCTTCAGTCTGCCTCTGGTTGGTGCTGCATGTTTTCTAAATGTACGTTAATAACAATCCAATTTTTTCCCTGTTGCAGTTTATCTTCAAAAATTCTGCCATTATTCTTCGAAATTGTACTTTTTGAACTCATACCAGTTTTTAATTAGAGCCTTGTCTCCACTGCTAAATGGTACATTACATCACCGGTATATCGTCAGTGAATTAAAAATTATTATTTACGACAATATCATTTGCTTTTGTTTACGTACATCAAAAATGTATTCAAAACTAAACATAATTTATTTTTGTATGAAATTTAGTAAAAACTTGTTTCAGAAAATAATTTTTTGCACATGTATTATAGTGATTTTAGTAATTTTTGAACATGTGTTTTTTACATGTTAGTGTAGCAACACAGTTAAAGTGTGATGACACATTTAACAAGGACTTTATTGCTAATAATGTCCAGAATATGTGACAGTAAAAGAATTTTGAAAATTGGTTAATATTTGGCGAAGATATGGAAAATGGGACACAGCGTATAGCCTAATAACCAATTATTGCAAACTGTCTGCAGAGTGTGCCAGTAATACAATTTTGAAAATCGGTCATTAATTGGCGAAGATATGGGCAGAAGTAAAGTGCCACGTTTTTTATGGGCTTCCCTGGTAGTTATCAATGCAAGCCCAATCGTTCTGAATGACTGACGATATACGAGTGTCTAAACCTCGTGCATAAGATGCCTTGCATGTGCTGCCATCTTGTTGTGCTTTCATTAATCAGAGTAGGCTACTTCGACATTATTTCACGTGTTGCTTGTCAGAAATGTAAATCTGATTATTCCTGGCTCGTGCGTTGGCCGTTTTCGTAACGCAGTATCAAGATTTTCGCTGGCATGTTCAATGAAATTTAATCGCACACCTCTTGGCATCGAGTGGAAGGAGCGTCGTCGAAAATGCAGAGCCCTGGAAACGGCCCGCATGTTCCAAACGAAGCCGTTGATGCTGATTTTCGTTCAGATCATAAAAATCATTTTAATATAACACATTCTATACATGTTGTGTGTGATAATGTTTACAGCTACCAGTGGAAACAAGGAGACATGTGCAGCTGTCTGCGCAGGTTTGCTATGCTATTTATGCTGTTTAGCACGTTTCGCTCCATAAACTAAAAAAAGTACAGTTAACCATGGGGTTAAAGGATTATAATATTGGCCTATGGGCTAGCATTTTCTGGAAACTCAAGTTTCGAGTACAAAACGTCAAAGGCTAAGGTCGAGACGTCAGAAATATTAAGACTTCTACTCATTAATGTTCAACTGCTCTGTGCAGTGCAAACAGTGCAGTGTATTACTCCGAGTGAATATTTTTGGAGAAATGTCTTTACACTGGCGGAAGTTGGAACTGCACAATATACACTGGTCAACACTTTTAACACATTGACTGCTGCGCGATTTATTACTTAGGCGCGGCAGTAGCAGTGCAGTGTAGCAGCATACCAGCCGTACACGTAGTCCGCGCATGAGTGGAATTGTTTGAAACACTGCACGACACACAAAGCTGGCTTGGACGGACATGTTTCACACACGTATCTCGTCTCCCTTCTTCTTCCGTGTTTGTTGCACACGACGCACTTTGTAGTCGGAGCAGCCTTCTTCTCTGTTGGTGGAATGACGTCCATGTAGTGCTGACCTTGCAGACGTGACAAGTCAGACGCTTTGTGATGAACAAGTGCTCTGGGTGCGACAGATGGCTCAGCCAGTCGTTCTTGGGAGGCAAGCAAAGACTGAATGACTTGTGTCCTGAACCAGATTTGAGGCTGATTGCCACCAGCTTGCTTGTACAGTACGAATCCGTTGCTGACTGCCATGTCCAGAGCTTGCAGAACCACTTTTCTGTACCATTTCAGAGTTTTTCGCAACGGCGAATAGTATGAGAGCATCTGGTCTAAACGATCGACGCCGCACATGTGTGCATTGTAATCCAGAATGCAATCCGGCTTCATGATTTCGTCGCCGCGTCTGTTTTTCTTGCCGCTGTTGGCGACTTTTCCGGAGTGCAGTGTAGACAACGTGAGAACGTCTCTCTTGTCTTTCCACTTTGATACGACGATGTTGCCGTGTCTGCGAGCGACCGTCTCCCCCTTGGACGATTTGCGACTGACGACAGCTTCCGGCAAGTGCTTGCGGTTACGTCGCAGTGTTCCACAGACGTGCGTCTTCCTGGTCAGCAGCTGCTTCGCTAGAGGCACTGACGTGTAGAAATTGTCCGTGAACAAGATGTGTCCCTTGTCCAATCTGCTGCTCATCAGATTTAGTACAACGCTCTCAGCATGTCCGAAGCCAGATACTGGATCCATCTTGCCACAATAGACCAAAATGTTCCACACGTAGCCGCTGGTTTCGCACAACAAATACAACTTCACTCCGTATTTGTGGCGTTTCCCGGGTATGTACTGACGAAATATAAGTCTGCCACGCCACAGCACCATCGACTCGTCTATCGAAAGTTCTCTGCGAGGAGTATAAACTGCCTGGAATCGAGAAATCAGAGCACTGCAAATATCGCGTAGCTTATACAGGCGATCTCCTTCAGCCATTTCTTCATTGTTGCAGAAATGCCAGAATTTTAGAAGAAGCTGGAATCTGTCTCGACTCATGGTGGAGTTGAACACTGGCGTGGCCATGGCACGAGTCGTACTCCAGTAATCTTCCACACATGGCTTCTTGACAACACCCATCAGAAACACAAGTCCCAAGAATTGTTTCATTTCTGCCATATTTGTCGGAGACCAGCTGTGTGCTCTGGCTTTTCTTTTTAGTGACGCCGCGTGAAGAAACTGTTCTGCATATCTGTTCGTCTCCGTGACAATTTTGCTCATAATTTCTTCTGTGAAAAATAAATTGACAAACTCAATCGGTAGAGACTCAGCAGTAAGATTGAGAGCTGAAGATATTCCTGTGTCATCAGTGTATGGGAAATCATCTTGTTGCACGTAGTCATCAGCAACAGTGTCCCAAACAACAGAAGATAAAGCAGACGGCGGCTGAGGACAAACAGCAGGCGCATCGGCTTCAGCGTCTGAATGAGACTGGCTAGTAGCAGCATCTCCAGTGTCAGCAACATCAGCAGACATTCCATCGTCATCTTCGACATCATCATCGTCTGGTTCTACGTCTCCTAGTTCATAGTTGCTGTCTCTGTCACTGTCGTCGTCGTCAAAGTGTTCCTCATCAGACTCACTAAGTTTATCGATCACTTCACGGACACTAAAGCGCTTACGGCTAGACGCCATAGTCAGCTTAGCATAGCTGATGTGAGAGAAAGGTACCTCCCCGTCACTCGCCAGATGGCGTAGCAGTGCTCTGTATTGCTACAGCGCGGCAGCGTGAATTTGTCTGGCGCTGGGCACATACTGGGTCTGCTGCTGTGCAGTACGAGTTATCTCGTACGTCGCGCACAGCTAATACCAGTATTGTACGAGATAACTCGTACCTCGCGCTGAACGTGTTAAAAGAACGATAAAACTCCATTTTAGCACTATCCAGCGAACATTTAAATGATCTCGCTGATTGGAGTATAATGCCCATTGCCCAAGTACTTAATCTGCTCTACATAAGCAAGTTCTGAACCATTTAATACCAGTGGCATACAACTATATTTATACCGCGGGCCAATTCGCATCGCCAT
>Ga0209671_1002149_pt1 | contig 17681 bp, 14 predicted proteins | sample WorMetHERISLAND2_2_FD_187401 | JGI IMG/M metagenome (GOLD analysis project Ga0209671, IMG submission 187401) | Marine gutless worms symbiont microbial communities from Max Planck institute for Marine Microbiology, Germany - Olavius geniculatus... | ecosystem: Host-associated > Annelida >...
AAGCAATCTTAGCTTGCTGTTATCCATAGCTCTATGTTTTGCAGTGAATATTTCGTATTTTTATCTGTCCCATTTCTGTAGTATGACATGGGACAGATTGTAAAACCACTTGTGTCTGTCTGTTCCTGAGTTTCCGTGTGCTATGTTCAACATTTAGTGCAATTTTCCATAGCCCGTTTTATTATCTGTAGTCTACTTTAGTATTGAGACTTTTCTCCTCAATTGCCGGTATATATTACGACAACAAAATTATAAATTAAGACACTCAAATTTTGGCCATATGTGAAACAAGTGATCGTGCGTAAGAAATGGTTGCAGACAGGCACAGCCATGCTGCTTATCATAACAAGCACTGATGATGAGGTTTTTACGAATGTCAACATGGATGACCTTGAATGACCTTAAACCTTAAAAATATTGATTTTTGGCTGCAAAAGAGTGAATTGCTACGAAATGGATGGAGATAGACTAAGATTACCTGGCGAACAAGAATTGCCATAGGCTGTCGCGCATCTCATTGGCATTAGCTCAGATTTCTTGTTCAAAGACTAGTCGATTAAGAAATTTGGTTGAATGATAGTAGTACCAGCTTTATAAAGAACTATGCTCACAGTCACATTTAATCTTTACCTTTACTGTGTGGCGTGGATGGTAGTGTAGTGGTTGCATGTCGGACTAGTGATCGTGAGGTTGCTGGTTCGACTCTCGCCTGGTGCAATGCCAGCTAACAACCTTGGGCAAGTTGTTCACACATACCTGCCTCTGTCACCAAGCAGTATAATTTGGTACCATTCTCACCTCCGGGAACGTAACAATAGTATATGGGAGAGTTCTGGCTTACCGCTCATGCAACTGAGCTGCTGCTTACTGCCATCTCAGGGCCTTGAAGCAGAGATGAGCATCGACCCTACAGAGCTGTGAGAGAGCGCTGGTGACTACAGAAGACTTTTTTACGCATACTTTTTTAACCTTAACCCTTTTTGTACTCAGGACGTTGGCGGACGTTAACGCGGACGGTAAGATGGATCGTCGTGAGTTCACGATCGCGATGTTTCTGATCAAACGCAAACTGCAGGGCCACGAAGTGCCATCGTCGTTGCCTGTCTCCTTGCTACGTAGTAGTGACAGCAGTACGACATCGCCACCGCTGCCCCCACCCACGTCCCAGTACCCCGGCCCATCCACACCACAGTATCCCGGCCAACCCACGATGATGATGATACCGCCCTCTGGTGAGTGGTGTTGTATATAATTCCGATGTTTTCCTTCAATGTTTAATGTAGTTAATTAGTTTATTTAGATCAATTTTTCTCAACCGAGCCACTCTGGCCAACTCAGCCTGGCCATCTGTTTGTGTGTAGGCAAAATGAGTACTGACGGTGGTTACAGCCATCGCTAGGGAAGAAATGGCAAGTTTTGTGTACTGTTGATATAGTTGCTATGACGATGTTTACTTGCTATGGCATCCACTCGCAGCACATGCTGGGTGATTTAGCACAACACCGCAAATTGAGGTCACTGTCAGATTGGCATAAAGTAGGCTCAGTTGATGGCGGATGGCTGGTATCGTGGCCCAGTTGGTTAAAGGCACTGGCTGTTTAATAGAGTCCATCATTCGGCCGATTTGGGTTGTATGTTAGCCTAATTGGGTCTAACCCAGCCGGCTCAAAGCGCCACAAAGGGATGAACTTCCACGCAATAGATTTGGCTGTCTATGCAAAATCTTTTCTTCTTCAGTTTATCTCAGCCTGGATGTCTTTTTGTGGCTAGGCACATTGAGTACTGGCGAAAGCTGGGATGTAAACAGGCATACATTATGATGCACTGTACCTGTGTTCGTGGTCTCGCAGTGTAAGCTGGTGTCTGGCTGAGGGCTAACGAAACTAAGCTCACCACTGCCCTGTGGACCTGATGGCTCAGGAAGGTTTTGCATTATTTGAATTGTATTTTTATTTTTAACTTTTTAATTATTTTCCATATAATAATATTGTATCATGTTATAATGCTTTTAGACTTTCTGAAGTGCTTGTTGTGATGTTATGTGTTAGGATATGCATCGTCAGCAGCTGGTGTGGTTGGACCAGCCCAGTCAGCAGTCGCAGCAGCAGCTAGCATCTCATCTCCCATCAAGTATGTTCATGATTTGTCTGACAAGATATGACCACATTAGTAATTAATAATAATGATAATTATCTGACTTGTAAAGCGCCAGTATGTGCTAAAAAAGACTTCAGTGGCGCAATAATAATCATTTGTAAGGCGCTTTGCCAGCTTAGTGTCAGCAAGCTGGAGCTGGAAGTCACTCAATGGGTGGTGTGGGTAGGTTTTGATGTTATGCTTGAAGGTTGGATGTGAAGTAGATGGAATGTGTGGCAATCTTTCAGTTGTACTTGTAACTGAGAGAGGGAAGCTGTTTCAGATGTTGGGGTCTTTGTTAATGTCGCTATCAGCCGTGGCGTCACATCTAAATCATTGTGTACCCCTTGAACATAAATTTTGATAATTTGAAACAAAAAGTTGTTACAGAAACTTATAATTCTGTTGAAGGTCCATTGACACCAAAATTAATTTACCATTTTCCTAATACAGCACAATTTTCAGAGAATTTTGACAGTAATATCGGCACCCAGCGTTTTGTCAACATGAAGAAATTTACATTTGAAGTTGACAATCTACAAAAAAGCCCAAATTCCATTACGCCAACTTTGCGACTTTCACCGAAACTTTCTCGTGGGGAAAGTTGCGAACACAAATCATGTTGCTGACTTTCATGATTTGTGTTTGTTAGCATTTTGGCATTTTTTACCTTGTTAGACAGTGTGTTATATGGTTTGAACTATTCTGCTAAAGGAATGATTCCATAAGTTGATCAGTTGTTTTTCTATCTCTGCGAAGGTGAACGTAGTGAACATTGGATGAGATTAAGAGATTGGTCATTCTCTCTATCGTTCTCTCTGTGTGTCTCTGTGTATACACGATGCCTCGTCATCATCTCCACATGTCATACACAAGCAGACATCAGGACCGTCAAGACGTCCTGATGTCTGCACACCTTATTAGCTGTAGTTGTAGTCACAGCGTTTAAATTGCTTCACTTGGCGAAGATGTGCACTCTTACGAGCGCCTTCTAGTTTGTTTGCTTGAGCGATTGATTGTTTGTGCTTAGTTAGATTGTCTGATTGTCCACAGGTCGACGTCATATGGATCCCCGGATGGCAGCAGTGGTGCTAGCTCATCCAGCAGTGGTGAATGGATGATTCCCCCATCTCAGAGGCTCAAGTACAAGCAGATCTTTAACACTCACGACCACACTCATAAAGGCTTTCTGACGGGTATATGGCATTGTCTTGCTAGTTGCTATTTCTGTTTTTGTTTGCATAAGTTTATTCGATTTTACAGAATATTGCCCTACCTGCCTTTGTTTCAGCATGACAGCTTGCCTTGAAAACTTGGGAAAGTCGGGGAATTAGAAAGTGGTCGGAGAAAAGTCAGGGAAAATGAAAAGAGTTATGGAGAGGTCAAGGGAAACTGGAATAAAAGATTAACAAGAGTATAAACATTAGTTGAATTTGCACTACGCGATCTACATTTTACATTTTTGTTAAAAATTATTTGTCTTCTGTGCTAGCATGTCATTTTGCAGCTATTGCAGTCACAATTCATTAAGTGATCAATTCTGACAGCAGAGGGGCTACCTGGCATGTTTTTAGTTAGCGTGAAGCAATGACTGTTGTGTTGACCATAACACTAAACAGTAGATTGAAGAATCTTTGTTTGCCGTGCTGGATAAGTCGGAATCTCATGTGCTCTGGGTGTTCATGTGTTCACAAGATTACTTTGAACCCTGTATAATGATATGAACGGGTTCCTCACATGCTACATTCCTAACATAGCGAAGAGGAGTATATGAGATCAGTGTAATATTGACGACAGACCGATCGACGACCACCCTATGTTTCTGGAAGAGCCATCCTGAAAGAACTTCAAGCGGCCATATCTCCATAATGATGCCAGATAGACGCACGGTCAATATGGACCACCCATTGTAAGTCGACCACTGGGTGTCAATGGTCACGTGATTGATGACATCACATGACCCCAAAAAGGTCAAGATCATGACCCCATTATCTTTAAGGTGCCATATTTTGATAACAGTGTCAGAGAGACAGGGAGACTATTTCCAATAGCGACTTTGATGCCAGTATAATATTAGTATATCGGCACCCAGCGACAGACCGATCGACGACCGGTCTCAAATTGATGCCAGGTCTCTAATACAAGTTAAAAAGAACGAAAAACACTTAGAAGAATACAGGAGAAAATAATGCACACGAGGAGTACATTAGATTGGTCACAATCTAATAATATTTCTTGTGCTTAACTGTTTGTGTGAATGTTGTGGACTGAGATCGAGATTTTGGTGACAGTCTGGATAACCATTTAGATTTAGGATTGAAGCGATTCTATTGCACTTGCATTCTACCTATTTTCCTCTATGGTTCTATGTTGGGCAGTTACTAAGAATGATATGCGCAGGATCAATGCACTTGATCAGTGGTGTCTGAGAATGCTGCTAGGAATCAATTGGCACCAGCATGCGCTCAACGACAAAGTCAGAAGGTTAACCAAGCAACCCCATCTCTCAGCCATAGTCCAGTCAAGGCGCCTGTTCCTGTTCGGACACATTGCACGAATGTCTGATGAAACAGATGCAAAACAGATCTTAAGAGCTTCCCCCGCAGGAAACTGGAGGAGACCACTGGGACGTCCTCGTATTACATGGATGAAAACCGTTCAGCAGGATCTGAAATCCAGCGACCTCGATATGGACGATGCAGTTGACTTGGCTCAGAACCGTCCACTCTGGAGATTGATGTCTACGTTCGCCGTTTGGCACTATGCACTCTTAGTGGTGCTTGCCAGAAATGATGATGATGATTGCCCATACCATCTTGTTGATTTCATTTGTGTTTTTTACTGTATAATGCTAAGACCTGATCTTCATCATTTTTATGTGTATGTAACTGAATATTTGATGACTATTATTGTTCGAGTATGTGTCCTGATCAGGTATGGAGGCTAAGGCTGTGCTGTCTCAATCTGGGCTTGTGCATACAACCCTGGCACAAATCTGGTTTGTTTCTCGATACTCGCTTACATTCTGTTAAGTAAGTAAGTAAGTGATTATAATTTTAGAAAGTTATATATATCATGCATATATATCATGCAATTTGTGTCGCTTGGAGTTTTTGTACTGACCTGAAAGTGTGATTCGGAGTTTTCTGTTTTACAATAATTACCAGTTGAGATTTTCTTTCTTTTGTTTGCTTAAATGTACCACCCCTGGTAAGATGAAAGAAATATTTCATGGGGTTAATAACTGGTTAGGGAGCAGATAATTTATGCATGTGGGTAATGATGGGTGAAATTTGTCAGTAAAGTACATGATGCTGCTGCTGCTGCTGATTGTGATGATCTCTTACCTTACCTTACCTTACTTTTTGGGTGGGCGTACACCAGCCCATCACTGAGGCTGTATCAGTTTGGCCCAATCCACGTCCCGGAATGTAACCATAAGTTTACAGTTAACGGCTGTGAAGACGGCTGTGAAGCTGTGCATAAACACTTGCAAAGCTGTACGAAGGTCAGAATATAGCTCTTAAGGAGCGAGCCCCTCACAGAGCTACGGAGCGTCACTTGTCATATGGGATCACACAGTGTTACCTGCCACCCGACAGAGGTGAACGCACCCTGCTTTAACCCCAGCCAGATAGGCCAGTACTCGATTTACCTACCCCGGAGGGATGGAAGGCTGAGTTGACCTAGGCAACTGGTTACGTACCAAGATGGTTTACCTGCCCACAGGCAGTCGCTCATCAAAGTACTAAGCGGGCCCGCCGTACAGTAACTTCGTTGATCGGATCAAACGCATTACCACTACACCACGCCACCATGAAGCTGAAGTTGGCATTAAGGCCGAAGATTAATCAGTACAAAAGCACTGCTAAAGTGTGTCGTAACTGGCACTAACTGCCCACAGAGAGCTGGTCGGCACTTTGTTGGCTTCTCTCTTCCACGGATTGCAGAAATCATCTAGGTCTTTGGAGCACTAATCCGCACCGCTACGCCAAGGTGGCCGACCATGGTGGGATTTTGAACATGATAATTAGGGCCCACAGTATTCTGCGGAAAATTTTTGTGAAATTCCGTGGGCCAGTTTACAAAATTCCGCGGCTCGCCGCGGCAAAATCACTCGAATTCCGCGGCTTACCGCAGCCTTGCATTAGTGAGTAAACTGAGCTCTCTCCCGTTAAGAAAATTCCGTCATTGAAGGATAGTGTTGTGCTCATTTATGCTGGGACACAGGTCAAAGAAAATTATCATATTTTTTTCTTTTGAGTCACATTGTGTTTATTGATGATTGTGCCATATTGCGATGGTTATTAGTATGGCCCACAGATTTAGGCAGTTCAGTTTGATTTTTCTGTGATATATTTGGTTTGGTCTATTTTATTATGTTATCAAGCTGACGATCGTGCTAATTACTGGTCATTTCTCAACTTTTGCAAATTCCACAGAAATATCAAATTTCCGCCTAAAGGGTGAATTCCACGGCGCGGCTCGAAATTCCGCGGCCCACGGAAAACTGTGGGCGCTAATGATAATGCTGATAATGTGTCCAGGTGTCTGGCAGACATAGACGTCGATGGTAACCTAGCTGCGGATGAGTTCTGTGTAGCGATGTATCTGATTGATATGGCGAAGTCGGGTCAGCCACTGCCAAGTACGCTACCTCCAGGCTTTGTGCCTCCATCCATGAGACGACTTCGACGACCGAGTGAACCTGTTCCCGTGCCCACGCAACTTCCGTGTAAGTTTGTTTTTTTTAAAACTCATTATGTTGTCAAACTCGATCCCTAATATCCTGTTTACATGATCAAGCAAACATCTAGCAAATGCATTCAAAATACACATGCCCAACGTGTGCTCTAATTGCTCGATGTTTGTTTGATGTTTGCTTGATCATTGCTTGATCGTGTGAATGATTGAAACTTTCTTTACTAAGTGGCAGATTTGGCTTAGTTGGTAACGTCGTTGATCGCATCAGCGAAGTTAATTAACACCGGGCTTGGTTAGTATGAAAGTCAACAGGTGGGTGAACCATCTCGGCATGTAGCCAGCCACCCAGGTCAAATCATCCTGGCCATCCCTCCATTGGTAAATATAGCGAGTACTGTCCCGACTTCATAGTTGTGGTCTTGCAGTGTAAGCTGGTGTCTGGCTAAGGGCTGAGGAAACGGAGATCAGCACTAAATAAGTTATTGTTGTTCTTTTTTTGATGTTTCAGCAACCGCTGCTGCCTTCGTCGGAACAACTGTTTGCTAGGTGTCATAGATGTGTGTAAGTTGGTAGGACCCCTCGTCTCAGTTCATTGACTTGTCTTGTTCTTTCTAATGTGTATCGCTCCCCTGATCCACCAGTCCATTCTGTTGCTTTTTCTGTCGATCACCTTAGCACGGTCCCAGTCTATGATGTGGTTCAAAGAGATGGCGATGAACCGAGACGAAGGGTCCTACCAACTTCCACACATCTATGACTACTTACTGTCTGCCGCAGCGACACCTGGTGGACAGTTGTTCCGACAAAGGCAGCCGCAGTTGCCGAAGTGTCAACAAAACAATAGTAAAAGGTTGTAATTTGATGAATTTATTATAACTTATTAAGTTACATTTCAAGCTATGACTCTATTCAAAGATGGAGATCAGCACTACCTTATTTGCCTTATGGCTCGGTGTCGGGATGGACTTTGTTTTACGTATGTAATCGTTATTTATTACTTCTGGGATGTATCTTACCTTATGATGGGTGAAACTATTATCGCTCCCGTAGCTCTTGTGTATGTCGACCGTTGTCTAGATCTGTAGTTTTGCTTATCAGTTCTGCAGAAATTAACCATTAATTGTTAGCAATTGATAAAATTTTAACTGCTACATTTTTGACTTAAATTCATTTGACTACACAAGCATGACACTTTTTGTAAGAAATTTTTAATTTGGTTATTTCCTGGCTTGGGCTTTATTTAGACGACCTGGCAGTAGTTTGTATTACTCGCGCCAATCTGAATATCTTGAACTGATTGATCTGAAAGACAATGATTCTACGAGAAATACTTTAGATTGTATCCAATCTAATGTATACTCCATGCACACTTAATGCTTATACTACTACAACTACAGTATTGCTACTGCTACAACTGCTATTAAAGATCCGAAACATATCTTTTACAGAAGCCGAGTTATAGCCCATTTTGTCCCAAATTTTATTGCCATGGCAATGGGGTTTGGCTAAGGAAAAATGTGGTCGCAGCGTTTGATGGCCCATTTCCGAAAACCCCTTTATAGACGCAAAAATCTCGCAGATATCTCTTACAGAAGCCGAGTTATAGCCCATTTTGTCCCGTATTTTATTGCCATGGCAACAGAGGTCAGTTAAGGAGAAATGTGGATTGCACTGATCTCATATGCTCGTGTGCGGAGCAAAAAATAAACACTGCGGTGCTGATGTGTGTCTGATGTCCAGCAACAGTGCTTCAGATGCAGCCGGACGTTGCTATGACGACCGTTTCCACAACAAACGATGTGGACAGCCAAGCAGCCCAGGACCAGGATGTGAACAAACCAGGTTGACAGCAGGCTTTGTACTTTGTAGCACCAAAAGTAGAGGAACTGCCATGAAAAAAATCTTTTTTGGACGAAACTGTTTACTGTTATTTTCTGCATTTGGAGCAACAGCATTGGGCCTGCGATCATTGTTTCGACTTCCATTTGGATTGCTATCGGTTGGTTAGTACTCGGATGGGTGACTGTCTGTGCAAAGGTAAACCATCTCTTTACATAACCAGCGTCAACTCAGCCTTTCATTCTTTCGGGGTAAGTAAATCGAGTACCGGCCTGTCTGGCTAGGGTTATAACGGGGTACATTCATCTGTGTTGGGTGGCAGGTAACACTGTGTGATCCCATATGGCACGTGACACTCCATAGCCATGAGATGGTTTACCTATGAAGAACTATACCATTTAACCATTCAACACCAATGTTCAATAGCATAGTACTAGTATGATATTGCATACTGTGTGTTTTTTCTTTTTACTATATTACATGATTACAGTTTTTTACACTGCTATATTTTGCTTCTGTGCCATTAGCTAGCATCACTTTGGTTACTGGTACATGAGAAGTTGAACGCTGTTGCTAAATGTTGTGGAAATGTCGGAGAATTTCACAACACTCGAGAATGGTTATCTTGTGGTTTACGGCATTTTGTTTTGTGGACTTTTTTCCATGACACCCTTGCACCCTTGCAGTTTTTTAGCAGTACTACGCTCAGCAACAGCAGAGAAATATTAAATGATTGTCTTCTCTGTTTCGGGACCAATAACGGGAAACTCACAACAGAGAGATCTACGTGATCCTGATTACACTGCGTTCATGTTTCGATGTTTACTTAATATGTTTTTCTTTTCGGAGTATCAAAGTATTAGGAGCTGTTCTGTCGTTCTTGAAGCTCTTCATCAGTTGACACAAGCTGAAAACTAAACAACTGTTTATCTCAGACTACAGCATTTAGGACATGTCAGCACCAACATGGTGCTTCTAATTTACCACTAACATTGTGAAAATGGCTGGTGCTATATCAAATTGTTTTTAGATTAGATTGGAGTAGATTATAATAGACAATTTTACGTGCTTGCCTGGCGTTGCAGGTGTTGGCTTGTTAACATTTGAGGATCGTCGGAAGGAGAACTTTGAAAAAGGTCAGGCTGAACTAGAGCGCCGTAGAGCACTGCTCCGTGAACAACAACAAAAAGAGGAGGAGGCCAGGGTCGCAGCAGAGAAGGCTGAACAGGAGAAGAGGGAAAGACTTCGGTAATAGAGACGAACCTTTGCTAATGTTTATTTTTGTCTAGTAAGTGAGTTTGGAGTAATTAAGTATGGAAAGCATAAACAGGAAGAACCAAGAGTTGCAGAAAAACTTGAAGCCAGAAAACCACAGGATGACCTGGAAAAACGGGAAATGTCAGGGAATTTGAAACATGTCAGGGAAATGTCAGGGAAAAGTGTCCTAAAACTGTTCATTACTAGTTGAATATATGCTTTCAACTCCATTTTTTTCTGCTCGCTTCGCTCGCAGACTTGTACTTCCATACTTTTTAATTTGCGGTGCTAGTAAGCCGCTTTTGTTTACCTTTATTGTTTAAACTGCACTAAATTTGGTCAGTTAATTCTCTGGAAAATATTTAAAATTGTTGCCAATAGACGTCATATTGCTACTGTTGCGAGCGGCGATACATCATCTGTGTTCCCTTAAAATGTCTGGAAAAGTCAGGGAATTTGATCATGACTGGAGAGTGGCCACCGTGAAAGCAGAACAGGAGAAGAGAGAAAGACTTCGGTAGTAGAGATGAACCTTTCTTGATGTTTTTTTGTTTAGTAAGTAGAAAGTTAATGAGTGAAGAAGTAAGTAAGTAGTTAAAGCATAAGCAGGAGGCGACGAGAGTTGCAGCGGAGAAGGCTGAGCCAGAGAATGAATTTTTCTTATGTTTTTTTTGTTAAAATTGTAATTAAGTTAGTTGACAGCGGTTGCTAATCAGGTTTTTTTTGGTTGTCAGCCCATGGACACGTGGAATGACCTGCCAGACGAGTCGCTGTCCAGCTAATGTCAGTGACTCAAAACTCAACTCTTCACTAATTTTTTTGACTACACTATGCTTAGAAAAAAAACAGAGGATAACCCTTTACTTCTGACATTTTTTCTGGCAATTTTCAACCGAGCTTCAAAATAATTTCACTGGCGGAAGTTAAAGGGTATCCTGTTTTCTGGATATGGTGTATTTCCTAGACTAACTCTGTTTCATTAGTGGACTTAGCAGTAGTTTGTATTTCTTTGGCCAGTTTGAAAATCCGATTGATTGATTGGCAGTTGACTTTTGGTCAGCTATGGCTGCTACTAACACTGCCTGCTAGACTTCAGACATTTGGCAAGTCTTAGCAGATGTAAACTGCCACAGACACGCTGCCTGAATTTAAGGGCATTGTACGTAGCTTGTAGCCAGCGAGAGGAGTTGCGTTTGCTGCTATTGTAGACAGGAGCAGGAGTTGAAGAAGCAGAAAGAGGTGGAGAAACAGCTTGAGAAACAGAGACAGTTGGAGATGGAGCGTGAGGAGGAGCGGCGCAAGGTCATGGAACAGAGAGAGGTATGTGTGTCATGACTTTGACCCTTGACCTTGGCCTTTGACCTTGACCTTGAAAAGTTGTCATTATGACCTTGAAACAAAGACAGTTGGAGATGGAGCGTGAGGAGGAAAGGTGCAAGGTCATGGAACAGAGAGAGGTATGTGTGTCATGACTTTGACCCTTGACCTTGGCCTTTGACCTTGACCTTGAAAAGTTGTCATTATGACCTTGAAACAGAGACAGTTGGAGATGGAGCATGAAGGGGAACGGCGCAAGGTCATGGAACAGAGAGACCTATGTGAACATCATGACTAGGGCCCACAGTTTTTCGCAGCAATTTTTGCCAAATTCTGCGGGCCGCTTTGCAAAATTTTGCGGCAAAAATTGCTTAAATTCTGCAGCTTACCGTGGTCGTCTGTTTGTGAATAAACTGAGCTCGATTCTGTGGATAAATTTTAGTTATTTTAGGCTGGCGTTGTGCTCAATTATGTTAGCAACATTCAAAGAAAATTATCAATCTTTTTTTCTTTTCAAAAGTGCATCTGTCAAGTCGAATTGTGTTTATTTATTATTGCGTGCCATATTGCGATGGCTATTAGTAGGGCTCACAGTTTTAGGCAGGTTAATTTGATCTTTTCCATGATATAGTTCATCTATTTTAGTGTTTTTCAATCTTTTTACTGCTGCGGAACCCCACACAAGCATGAAGGTCACTCATGGAACCCCAAGCAATGATCCGTGAGTCCAGCGACGTATGCAAGAACAAAGCTACAGGCTACAAGCTACGGACTCATTTCTCTAGCAGGGCAGAGCCCCCATGAGGACATAAAGCAGGCAAAGATGACCAGTATGAAATTTGGCCGCATTTGTAGGCAGCAGTTCATTATTGTATTTAACCAAACATGACGGGTGATGCAGTCGTCGACGGCCGCTTAGCCTCCGCCACCAACCAAAAAAATTACACGTGGACATCCTTGGACATACATGTTTTAAAAATTTTCTTTAGCAGAGTGTTTAAAGAATTGAATCAACTGAGTAAATGGTCAAACGATTTCATAACCATAACTTTAATCAATGCGTTTTTCTTTTCTTCTACTTTATTTCCTATAATGCACTTATCCTCAGAGTTGAATTATGTCGTGCATTAAAGCCTATGCTATAATGTAGGCCTAAAATTCAAATATGCCAAAATAACAAACAACAAAAATGATTTAACACAGTTGATCTATGCAACAATAGACGCGTAGAAATGCAATTTCAAAGAAAATATTTCATGCTGCGACATTGTCTGGCGAGATTTCGCACGCTAGGTTATTTTTACTGGTCAGCTGCAAAACTCTTGGCAGATGCTCGCGGAACCCAAGGGTTCCACAGAACCCAAGGGTTCCGCGAAACCCCAGCTGAAAATCACTGGTCTATTTAGTTACGTTGTGAAGCCAACGATCGTACTGATCATTGGTCATTTCTCAGTTTCTGCAAATTTCCGTGAAATTCCGCAGAAATATCAAAATTCCGCAGAAAAGGGCAAATTCCGCAGCTCTGCTTGAAATTCCACGATTGCTGAAAACAGTGGGCCTTAATCTTGACTCTTGTGGCACTGTTATAAATTGCCATCTATACTTTTGATTACATAAAAGCAAAAAAAAACATTGTGTAAAAATCGAACATTAAGTTTTTTTTTGTTCAGTTTAGCTATATGTAACTGTAGTTGAAATTCACACATTAATTTTAGATCGATGTGGTCCTGCATTTTCCAGCTCTTGCGATTTGGTTTATCGATTACCAGGTCTTGCACATTCCAGGGCTGTGAGTTGTTTGTCATTTTTATGGTATTGCATTTGACAGGTGTGGCATTTTCAGTTGCCTTGCTTAACTGCGCTGTGTTATTTCATGCACATTTTATTTTTCGGAGCTTTCAACAGTTGTTTTAGTAGTAATAGTATTTGTTGTTGTTGCCGTTTCAAGGCTGCCAGGAGGGAGTTAGAACACCAGCGGCAGTTGGAATGGGAGAGACAACGTCGTGATCAGCTGATGGCGGAGACACAACGAGAGCACAGTCATGTCGATAAACTACGACTGGAGATCGGTCAACACAGACAAGAACTGGACATTGTGGTATGATGGCTTGAGCTTTTGGTCTTTGTGTTGTAGTTGTTGTAGTTGTCAAAGTTGTGTGAACACGGTCATGTTGATAAACTATGCCTGGAGATTGGACAGCACAGACAAGAACCTTAGTCTTGCCATTATACTATCGGTACTCTGTACGTGTTTGTGTCAGTCGACAAAGTTGGACGAAATGGCATTGAAGGTGGATCAGTTGAAATGCAGCGTTAGTGATCACACGACGTCCATAGACACGATGAGGGTGACGCGAGACGCCAAAGTCGCCGACATCGAACGATGCCAGCTTGATGTCGAAGTGAGTCGCTAAACGTTTTACAGTGCGGTGCAGCATGCAGACACACCATCTCATCAGCCATACTAGGCGTTTTCACCACGCAGCGTGGTGAAATACTCGGGGAATTCTGTGCAAAAATTGTAACAAACAAAATAGCATCACTAGATGTGCTTTCTGGTGCAAAAATGCTCGAAAATATGTTTTGCAGCCATTAATTCACCACGGTTGCTTTTTGTTGCCATATGATAGTCTATGAAAAAGTAAGTTTATGGCTTGGAAAATGCTAGGTTGGAGAGTTTTTTTTCTTATTTTGCAGCCACTGTGCCATAGTCTGTAAGCAGTTACTTTGCTGGATTGGGAAAGACTGTGTGATTTGTTATATTTTTAGGCAGAATGGCTCTTGCAGTGCAATTGATACTGCCCTGTTGCTACACATTTTTTGTAGCATTGTCTGTCTGTCTGTTTGTCATCTGTCTGATACGTTCGTGCCACCTGCTTAAACCGTTCAACAGATTTGATGTTATTTTGGCAGGAGCACTTGTGGAGTCCAGTGAAACATTGTGTTGTATGGGGTTTTGGACCCTCTCCCCAGGAAAGGGAAATTTGGGGGGTAATTGCTTTTTACTTGCAAAAAATATGATTTACGATTTATTGGGTGCCAGCATTTCTGCCCTTTATCAAAATAATTTGGTTCTTATTTAAACCACAGAGATGCAATAGGCAACAGTAAATAATCTTTATTTAAATTGATTCAAGGTGGTTCTAAGTACACGTTTTCGGTAGGACAGTAAGTTGTCGATCTGATCCAATTCAGTCTAATCTAATGTAAAAACAATTTGGTATAGCGCTAGCAACTGTCACATAGTCGCTCTGAGTTGGAAGTGATGTGTTGGCGCTGACTTGTTTTAGATAGGTAGGCTGAAGTGAATATTTTTGGGCTTGAGTATAATTTAATTCAATTTGATTTGTTACGATTAGTGATTGCAATCCCGGATTAGGCTTAACAGATTGGTCGTCATTTTGATATCCTTAATTGATTTATTTCATGCATATGATGTAGTATTCGCCCTAACGGAAGGTATATCCGAACTGTCAGAATATGAATTACAGTGCATATCAAAGAGTGGGACTCTAGTGCACATAAATATTTTATTCTGCAGATGGCTAAAATTCTTATTTCAATCATTTAACACGCGAAAAAAGTAGGATTTTAACTAATTTTTGTAATACCTAAATCCCAGGGTTGGGACGCCACCAATTCCGGGATTCGGAGTTGGTGAAAACGACCGGGATTCGGGGATTGCAGTCTCTGGTTATGATGTCAGGAGTGGAATCGGATGCTTTCGGTGGCCCAGCAGGAGCGCATCAAGCTCAGTCAACAGCTTCAGACTCACGACCTGATCGAAGGTTATTCTGCTCTGGCAATTAGCCTATCAGTAATCTGAATTTCGAAACTGACATATCTGTGTATGTACAGGGTGGTCCAAAAAATGGCACAAAGTTTATGGCACCATAATTTTGCAACCATACATCACGGAGTCATGCGGCTTTCAACAAAATGTTCCGAAAGAAATTCTTTACCTGACTAAAGTCAGTGTTGCAATACAACAGTTAAATATTCTTTGTTTTGCTGTTTGCAAGTGAACTATACAAAAGCAGTATTGCCCTTGACACCATGTTCCTTAAAAACGTGCCACATTTATTTATTGAATACCTCCGTGAAACATTGGCCGATTTGAAAAATTTTTTGCATGCAACATTAAGAAGAAACTTGATGCAAAAGTATGTAGTTTTGGCCACCCCACCTTAATGTTGTCGGCCAAACTATGACTTTTGCATTTCACAAGGTAGTGTAGTGACAACAGTAAGGTGAGGTGACCAAAACTACATACTTTTGCATCACGTATCTTCTTAATGTTGCTTGCAAAAAATTATTAAAATTGACCAGTGTTTCACGGAGCTATTCAAAAAATAAAAGTGGTATGTTTTATGGACCAAGATACATCAAAGGTAATACTGTTTTTGAATAGTTCACTTGCCAGGGGCAAAAACAAAGAATATTTAACTGCTGTATTCAAACACTGCCTTTAGTCATGTAGATAATTTCCTTTGGAACATTATGCTGTAAATCAAATGATTTTGTGATGTATGGTTGCAATATTATTGTGCTCGAAACGTTGTGCCGTTTATTTAAACCACCCTGTATATACATCACTGCTGAAGGTTAACAGTTATTGTTTCGTAAAAGAGGAGAGTTAATCAAATTAATTAAATATCAGTGAATTATGTTTACCGTAGGCAGCATCAGTGTTGTCTGTTTGTAGGTTTTGCATTCTCAGTTAACATTCAAACAATAAAATGTCTAATGATCGTATTTACTGCATTTGGAATTCACTGCAACCTCTTTTTCGGAGACATTTTATTTCCAGTTTGCATTTTTTGTCGTTTTTAGTGACTTTTTTCTTTGATTTATTTTGCTTTGATTTTGCTGCTTTATAACTAGTCTTAAGTTAGTTACTTCTTTATATAGCACTTCAATTTTGCACCGTGTAGTTTATGCTTTCTATTGTTAAATTATTTATAGACGATGACTCGCGGCGTGCTGCCCAGAACTGTCAAAGTAAACATCAGAACATAGAGCGGTTACGCAACGAGTTGATATCTATGGAGAACCAGGCACTATCTGTGCAGCAACAGATCGACTCATGTGTCACCGAACTCAATGTATGTCTTTGTTCACCCTGTGCTAATTACTCCATGCTGTGAAGTGGTCTATTATAGTGTCTCGAGCAGTCACGTAGCCAAAAATTTCAATTGGGGCCCTTCGTCTCCTTTCCTCTCTTCTTTTCCACCCTTCCCTCTCTTTTCCTGTCCTCCCCTTAGAAGTAGAACCCTTTAAAATCCAGCTAGAGGTCTGGGGGAGCGCTGTGAGCTCCCCTGGGGTCTGGGGCAGAGCCGCAGTCAAAATTGAAAAATTTGGTGCATTTTAGCTTTAAATGATGAGATCTACCATGGTGGCAACAACTTTTAATTACTTTCCCAAAAATTAACTGACCAAATTGGCAAATTTAGTGCAGTTTAAACGTATGCTTAGGTTTTGTCTGGAGGATTGGGGAGGGGGGCTGGGCCCCCTGGCCCCCCATTGTCTACACCACTGGTCTTGAGCATAGAGCGTGTAACTAGTTACCCACGGTTTTAATGCTGTTTTGTTTACCACTGATTTGCACATTAGAATTGTCGCCAACTGTCATTTTAAAATGACAAATAATTCAAATTTGGCTTTTTAAGAGAACTTGGCTGTGAAATTTAGTTTAGCAGCCTGGAATTTTGCTGGCAGTGTTATACAGATCATTCGTCGTAATGTAGGTTTGAAAGTGTTTTTTTTTTCAATTTTACCAAAATGTTTGTTTGTTGTTATCGTTATATATGCGTATTTTATTCATATTTCACAAGGTAGTGTAGAGACGCATTTATGGTGTGGTAAGATATATAATAATCACATTGTTGCAGATTGTCTGCAGAGTGTGTCAGTGAAAGAATTTTGAAAATCGGTCAATAATTGGTAAAGATATGGACAAAAGTGAAGTGGCACGTTTTTAATGGCCCACCCTGTATAGCTGTCTCTCCCCTCTCACATGCTGAGTGATGGTGATAACAACAGTGGTGTTGTGGGTTACAAAAGTAGGGAGGCAGGAAGTTGCTATTATTTTTCAACAGACGCTGCAAATTGTCAACAGAATTTCCACTGACGGGACTTTGCAAATTTCCGACAGAGGAGATTATGGGTGTTCAAAATTCCAACTTTGCCCCCCGAATTTCTCCGGAATGAGGATTTTAGCCCTGAGATTTGGATTTTTCATGGTTCCTATGGTCAGGGGAAATCAGGGAAAATCAGGGAATTTTAAGAAGTCAGGGAAAGTCAGGGAAAATTCAGACGGTCAGGGGAAGTCAGGGAATTCAAAAGTACCATGGTGCAAAAGTTAACAAAGATGCAGAAAAAAACAGAACTGTTGCACGCACACTGCATACAGCAGTTCAAAATTTTTT
>Ga0209671_1002150_pt1 | contig 17681 bp, 9 predicted proteins | sample WorMetHERISLAND2_2_FD_187401 | JGI IMG/M metagenome (GOLD analysis project Ga0209671, IMG submission 187401) | Marine gutless worms symbiont microbial communities from Max Planck institute for Marine Microbiology, Germany - Olavius geniculatus... | ecosystem: Host-associated > Annelida >...
ATAAAGCCAACTACAAGAAAGCACGCAAGACTGCACGCCTGTTGATTGACGAATCACGTGTTTCACAGATCCGCAAAGACATTGCAGAAGCAGATGGCGATCCGAAACGGCTGTGGCGCACCACAAAGCAGCTACTTCACCCGAATATGCCTACCAGCATGAACGACAGTGAATGTGCAACCATGGCGTCAAACTTCTGCTCGTTTTTTCCGGCAAGGTAGAGCGTATCAGGACATCAGTCAAGAATGCGTGTCACGGTCAATTTTTCCCCACCAGCACGTTTTCAGGTCAGTCGTTGTCAAGCTTTGGCACTGTGACATCTGGAGAGGTGTTGAAGCTGAAAACTCCCAAACAAATCATCACCACTTGATGTATTACCTACTTCGTTGCTGAAGTCCTGTGCGGACATTTTCGCTCCAATCATTGCTCACTTAGCAAACCTGTCCTTTGAACAGGGTCGGTTTCCAACGAAGTTCAAACTCTGACGTCATAATGATGATACACTGAGCACACATAGTAAGGTGTGTATGTCATAATGGGTGTGACCATAGGTAATGTCAGGTGTTTGAAGTGGGGGGTGGGGGTGCTAATTTTGGGACACGGTGTAGATGTAATTGTTGCTATTGTGTTATTATGTGAATATCTCATTTCGACATCTGTATTGTTAATGATTATTAGCATGATTGTATTGTTTTGAAATTTGAATAAATATGTTGAAAACTGTATACATTACATTGTGTCCAAAAATGTGCAAAGTTGTTTTTGTCAGAATTTGTCAAATTTCCGCCAAGTTTGATAATCTTCGGCACAATTTCTGCACATTATGGCCAAGATGATAAACTTATGTGAGATGCACTGTTTTTCCTAACGTAATTTGCGTCAAAGTGCAACTGTGTTAAACGCAGATGTGCCAAATTGCTGGAATTGTTACACAGCAATGTAATTATTACATACCAGATTTCTCACAATTGCACAATCAGTTCGACAGAGAACGCCACATGATTTGATAATTACTCAAAACCCGTCTGATTGGTGAGTTAGCTGTCATAAATTTGCAGCTGTCTATCGAAAAATTTATTCGCAACCTGCCCATGCACCAGTCTTTTTAACGCACGACGCCGCTGCTACTTTTTACGGGATGATCTACACTGTGTATCAATAAAAAACGTGCCACTTTTATTTTTTCAATAATTCTGTTAAACGTTGGCCGATTTCGATAATTTTTGGCAAGCAACATCAGGAAGAAACTAGATGTAAATGACTCTAGTTTAGTCCACTTCACTTTAATACTGATGCTACACTACCTTGTGAAATTCAGATGTCGTAGTTTGGCCGTTTACAACAATGAATTTATACTAGCTAGTGTATGCATCGGCTCAGAAATGATTAACTGAATAGGGACAAAAACGAATAACGGTTATTATCTCTCAGAAAGTCTTACGTGTTTCATCACATTACTTTTATTATTGCGTGTGCTCAAAATGTTCTCTTCCAGCACGACTGCAAGCGGTGGACGTTGACGCGACTCGCCAACAGCACGTTCAGTAACGCTCGATCGGCTCACTCGCTGTTGTTGCGTCATTTCAGTTTGTCGACGTACAATTTTAAAATGAATATGAATCATGTTAAATTTGTAACAGATTTTCAATGATTTTGTAGTCTCGGCGATTTTTCTGAGCCAACGCATGCACTACCTATTATGAATTTATTGCTGTAAACAGCCAAACTACGACTTCTGCATTTCACGAGGTAGTGTAGCGACAATATTAAGCTGAGATGGGCTAAACTACAGCCATTTACATCAAATTTCTTTGTGATGCTGCATGCCAAAAATTTTCAAATTCGGTCAATGTTTCACAAAGTTATTAAAAAAACTAGAAATTTGGGGTAAAGCCCAACGTGAGTCCGCCCAGCGCCCCAAGTCCGAATGGGGGGAAATTAGGGGTTGGGGTAAAATTTCCCCAGCACCAAAGTCACGTGGCCCGAACTCAAATGCATTGGCATACGCCGAACGCGCATTGTCGACTTAGGGTAGGTCAACATGAGCGCTTATAACTTTGTTCGTAGTGGACCAAAGTTTACCATTTTTTTCGGTTTAACGCCGAAAAGATCGTTCTCGTCAACGCCGTTTATATTTTGTCGCTATCTTCATCGGTTCCAAAGACCTTTGCGCGCAAACTCGAAAGTTGTAAATCGCATCGATTTTTGAAAGTTTTTTGCCCTCCCAAATTTTAAGGGGAGCGGTGCCACCAAATGTTGCACTTGCGTCAACTACCCAACCTAGAAACACGTCAAGTGCCAAAGTTTCGTCGGGCTACGCCCCTTAACTCCGCAGTTATAAGCGCTCCTTTATTACATTTTAAGCCAATTTTTGACTCCCCCCCTTGAAAAAAATTGTAAGGGGGCCCACGTCTCCGGTGGGAGGTGCGCTAGTAAGACGATCATGCTCTAGCGCGTGTAAAAATTTGAGGGCGCAGGGGCCGAAATATGGTCTTCCAAAAATGTTCTTCGGTGGGTACAATTCCACATCGAGATCTCCAAGGTTACTGGACCAAACTTCACCGGACTTGTTACGCCTAACGCGGGAGGAGTCACTGTCGAACAAGTAACTCACCGATTTTGAATATCTTCATTCCTTCCGGATACATTCGCCGCCGAACTTTGAAGTTGACCGAAATCGGGCCAAATTCTGCATGCTTTTGGCCCCTAAAATCTTTTTGGGGAGGCTCCCCCAAAATTTTGGACCGGGATTATAAAACTGAACGCAGCTACGAGCATCGTGCAAAATTTCGCGCCGATCGGCCGACGGAGCTCGGAGATTACGCGAGGAAAAAAAAGAAAAATAAATTTCAGCAAAACATAAGCCCTCTCGAAAACTATCGTTTCCGGGCGGACTAATAAAAGTGGCCCGTTTTTTATTGAGACACGGTGTAGAAGCCACAGTCATGAACAGCTTACTGGGCAATTCCGGACTGCCAACAACTTCTGCTCTCCAAAATCTGTCCCGAAGTCACAAAGTGACCTACCGGTCCGGTGTCCCAATGGCCAAACCGTATAATGTGCAGATGGCATTGATTACTGTAGGCCTACACAGTTTAGGAACTTAATACATGAAATTATAACTCACCAATAACGCCGTATCCAACGGTACCATCGTCGAACACGTTACCTCAAAATATGGTTCGCTACGCGTCAAAACTTAGGATTTCATATAGCAGGCAAACCATACAAAATAACGAGAAAATTGTATGCGTCTATCATGTATCATAGTGCAGTACGCCTAATTCTAGACATCAGCAGCGTGTGTCACTAAAGGCGCGTACGGTACAGAGACGTAACTGAACTGAACTGACAAGGTTTAGTTTTTAACGTACTGACCAATGGACAAGCAGTAATGCATCACAGTAAGCACCGTCTAATAACAGCGTTGGTGATAACGTGATTATAATGACGTACGCGTCAGCCAGTGACCAATGACCAATGGGCTCGCCCTGCTTGCCCATTGGTCAGTTCGTCAAAAACAATCGCGTCAGTTCAGTTCAGTTACGTCGCTCTATAGGCGCCTTAACAGTGGCAAAAAAATTACACTGTGAGGCATAAAAACACATCAAAATTTATTTATCATAACTTGAAGAAAAGTGATCCAATTTTAATAAGTTTTGGTACGAATATTCCCGATACAACTGGCCATCAAACGACTGTTTAGTTTTCCACCTCACCCAATGTCTGTTTCTGCACTACCTGGTGAAAGAGAACGAACAAAATATTGCATTCTTAGCCACTTTGGTATTATTGCTTAAACAAAACAATACACAAATAACACATTTTGTTACATTTTGTCTATATTTTCATCGTTTTAGCTAAACGTTTTTCTAATTGCCCATTTTTCAACTGTCTACAAAAATGTTTGAAATGTTGGCCCACAAACATGGACTCGGCTCAAAGACACTTTCTCCATTCGTTGGTAGTAGCGTAGATAACGTTGTGCTCCAGACCAATCCAGACTTCACCAGTCACTTCTTGAATTCATCAATATTCCTGAATGTTAGGCCTATTTAATAGATGTGATTGCCTGTTCCAGGTGGCCACAGATCTGAAAAGATGAAATTTATTGAAGTTATTGGTTGATTTTAATGCATATTTTGTCTGTTGTGTTTTTCCCAGGTAGTGCAGAAGCAGATGTTGGGTGAGGTGGGAAACTGAACGACCATTTGATGTGCAGTTGTAATGGGAATTATGTACCAAAAATTATTAAAATTGGATAACCCTTCTTCAAGTTATGGTAAAAAATGGTGTGTTTTTATGCCTCACAGTGTATATGTATTCAACGTTTTGGGGGATGATTATCCCCCATTACCCCTAAGCCTCCCGGTTTATCCGCCTATATGTTAGTGCCGCTACAGAGATAGGCTTTCAAAATGTCGAAGGCCTATGACCAGGCAGCATACCGACCCAATGCTACAGGTTTGACCGGGCGTTGACCTGCTGAACACGATTATTCTGTTTATTGAGACAGACGTAAAGCGACACACCCTGCCTCAAGGCCTTCGAACACGTGCCGTAAAACTGCAATAAAACAGAATAAAACAAATTCAGTTGGTTTTGTTGCACTTTCGTTGCAGTATACGCCTACGGTGTATGGGAACCCCTGCAATATGCAGCTTCCATACAAGTTTAATGCAAACTGGCAACATAGCAAAATAAAGTTGTTTTATCGTGCTTTTATGTCGTTTAAATATTTTATTATGCTTCACGTGTGCCAGAGCCTTTACACGGCCACCGCATCCCTAACGGAACAGTATCAAATTTTCAGCGCAGCGAAGTGGCACTGTATGATTGGTAGGCCTAGCGTTGAAATGATGCGATTATCTCTCTGACAGCTCTCAGTTCTACTGCCGCTATAGGCCTAGTTGACAGATGCTGCTGCTGACAACTGTGTACTCGTAATTTCCGTTTCGATTTACCTTATTACTTAGTTTTCGTTTTTAGTTTCAGTTTTAGAAGTCTTATAATATAATTATTTCGAGTTGTAGCTATTTTATGTTTAAGCTATTTATTGTTTTAGTTTTCAGAGCAGTTTCGTTTTTAGCCGACCGTACTTAAGTAACGGTCGAGCTATTGGCATGGTTGTCGTCTGTCTGTCCGTCTGTAACGGATTTATTGTGGCTAAGCTTTAGGTCGTAGGAGAAAACTTTATACACGAATAATTAGTCATGCGTGTAAAACTCGGGCTAGCATAATTTCAGCCATGTAGTGCAAGGGGAACATTTTCAAATTGGGGGTCGAATGGGCGGGGTGTAGGAAATTCAGTGGAAAACTGGCCATATCCCGGAAACGGTGAAAGATAGGGCCTAGGTTATTAATAAATTACTAACAGGAAGTGAAATAAGCTTTTCAGATTACACGTGAATCGTTGACCTTGGATGACCTTGAAGGGTCATAACGCACTATAGTATGCCAATCCTGCGGTATTGTGGCTAAACGGTGAGTCGTAGGGGTTCGGCGATGGTACCGTCGGATAAGGCGGTGGCAACTTTTTATAGGCTGTCAATTATAGTAACCATGTCTCTATCTTGGGCGGTTTGGCCGCAATTTTTAATGGAAATGTTCATGCTATAAATGGCCGTATCTCAGAAACGGTGAGAGATATGACCAAGGTTACTATTAATCACTAATAGGAAGTGGCATACGCCCTTTCAGATGAGATTTAAAAAATCATTGACCTTGGATGACCTTGAAGGTCAGTACTGCAACAGGAACTTACAGGCTGTAGCGCGTTGTTCTTTCCTAGCGATAGCTGATATTTCTTGTTTCGTAGTCTTATAATATAGTTAATTTGAGTTTCGTTTTAGCTTCGAGCTACGTTCGTTTCAGTTTTTCATTTTTACTGAACAGTTTTCGTTTTATAATTTTGTTTTCTGAATTTTACAAGAAAAAGTCATAAGACACTGCCTGACTTGACGTTTGGCGACGGTCTGACTATAAAGACATAAAGGTAAAGGTAAAGGTAAAGGTGGTGTATGTATAGCTCTCACTATAAAACGCATCACAGAGCTACAGAGCGTCATCTGCCATGTGGGATCACACAGTGTTAGCTGCCACTAGACACAGGTGAACGCGCCATGTTTTATAGCCCCAGCCAGGCAAGCCGGTACTTGAGCAACTTACCTACCCGGGAAGGATGGAAGGCTGATTTGACCTCGGTGCTGGTAAATGGTTAACCTGTCCACCGACAGTCACCCATCGAAGTACTAACCACTAACCCGGCCAGGATTCGAACCCCACGACCTCTCGATATCGTAAGTCCGACACCCTACGACATTTTTGCAGTAAGCTTCTTCGTTTATTTCTCGTTTTAGTTTCGTTTTTGATTTTGTTATTGTTTTGTTTCAGTTATGGTTAACGATTTCGTTATTTTTCGCCTAGGCAATTTTCGTTTTCGTTAATGAACGTCACACATACACGCACACACTGGCTGCTGATGCTGAAGAGTGCATACCCGCATCGTATCATCCTGTCCGATCACTGCGTTTCGACCAGCGACTTGTTTGTCGGCGCACTCGGCGTCTCTATCACGGTATGTAGTCGGGACCTAGTAAACTTGTAAGCTTGAACGTGAGAAGTGGATTGACGGCAACGACACAACAACTATGCTGCTGCTGTTACTGAGCGTGTTGCTGATAGCCGAGCTACCTGCGACCAGGTGCGTGTCTGCGGCGGACCGGGATAGTGCGGCAACGTCGCCTCCACTGTGTGAAGATGACATTCTATCGACTTGTGACGATCATTCGACCACGTTGTCAGGGGATGCTCGCAGAAACTGTCGATGTGACAAGCTGTGTACGCTCTACGCTGACTGCTGCGTCGACGCCCCGCAGCAGACGCAAGATACGCACAACACTCTGCGCGGTAGGCCCTATCGTCTCTCAGTAGTCTTTCTATAATTGTAAGCCTATGCTCAGATAGGCTTATATCCTGTTTACACGATCGAGCAGACATCGAGCAAACATCAAGCAGGCCTGATAGAACCCCGCCCCCTGGCTCAAATGTAGGCCTAGGCTTAGCCCACAGCTGACCACGTGTTATATAGACCTTCCAATTACAACCCGCCTGCCCTTCTAATTAGCATGCTAATTACCAAAGCTCGTCGAGCTAGCTCGATGTTTGCTCGATCGTGTAAACGGGGTATTACTGACAGCGTACAAAAGGGGTGGCCAAGTTGAGCTGCGGTAACCAATGCTTACAGTAGTTTAGCTTTGTGTTTAGTGCTACAAACTTACAAAGCTTATGTTAAGCTAGCAAAGCTGCTGAATGTTTGCTACAAAGGAACTGTTTGTGTGTGGGAGTTTGACATGCCTGTCTGTCTGCCTCTGTCGCGAGACTATCGTCAAAAAACTTCTTCGTAAGCGCGTACTCATCCAACCATCAGCTTGTCAAAAGTACATTTATTGTGCTTAAACGAGCAGTCGTTAATAAAGTTATTATTAATATGCTGCGGTAAGTACAAACTGGATCAGTGATTGTAAATTGTTTCGTACATGCAGACGTCGTCAGATGTGAAGTGATGAACGGATGGAAGGTTGGAATCTACGTCATTAGTTCGTGTCCAGCAGACTACACGGAAAACAGTGACGTCATCGAGGCGTGCGATACAGATAGCAAATACGATGACGTAATTCATCGGATTCCGGTGAGTGGTGACGGTAGAATTAGGTCGGCCGGGCGTGTGTATCGGAATATCCACTGCGCGGTGTGCCACGGTGAGCCCAATTCTTGGTTCTGGCTGGTCGCCATGAGTCGACAGTGTGAAGCCGGGTCACGTGATGACGGCTGTCGCTTAGCGTTTCATCCTCCTTCCGTGCCGATCCCGCTACGCACTTGTCTACGGTATACAACGAGCGCCTGCCCTGACGACGACCCAGAGAGCTCTACAGAAACGCCATCAGTACGTAATACAGTAACAAGGAACACTTCACTGGCAGCAAGGTGTCGACAGGCTGCTGCTAGCTTCGTGACTGACGGACGGCGCGTCTTCCGTAACCGCTACTGTGCACGCTGCTCCAGCAACGACAACGACGACGTCGACGAGGCACGACTGCCACTGCGCTGTGTCCAAGTACCGTCATTTTCGTCGTCGTCTGTTCCAGTGTTGGACTCTAGCCGCTACGATGTGGTCTATGACCTGAACGCGGGACGGCGACGGGACCTGAGAACCGGATCCAGCAGTGCAGTGGGGCTGCAGTGCGACGACACAAAGGTCTACGACCCGCTACTGGCAGACTGCGTTCCTCTACCGTACTGCACCACGACGTCATCACGCTGTCGACTCCGCCGGACCGCCCGTCTCACCTCACCCGACTGTCCCACCGGCCTGCTGGCCATCAACAGCTCCAACCACGTCCGCTACGAGAACGGGTCCGTCTTCGTGCTGTCCCTGCGGACGCTGTTCGACGCTGACGAGTGCCGACGCTGCGACAATGACACGATCTACGTCTGTGTCGATGTCGGCCGCGACCAGTCGTCCACGCGCAGCGTCACGCTGTTCGCGACGATGCACGACTTTCAGCGACTGGTTTCGGTCGTCGCAACGGTCGTCGGTCTGTTGGCGCTGGTCGCACTGCTGTCGTCACACTGTCTGCCGGGCCACCCACGGCGGCGCCGACGAGACCACAGCGGCAAGATGACGTTCTGTTTCGTCCTCAGTGTGGCGCTCTACCATGCCGCTTACCTGGCCGTGCTAGCCGGCAGCATGCACGCGCTCATCCCGGCCACCCACCTGCAGCTGGCCAGTCTGGTCGTCTGCGCCGGCATGCAGTACTTCGTCATGGCGTCGTTCTTCTGGCTGCACGTGCTGTCTATCGAGGCGTACCGCGCGGTGAGGGTCTGGTGCTCAACCGACCTGCCCAACGCGACGAGCTGCACAGCTCTGCTCGTCTACTCGCTGTACGCCTGGACCGTGCCAGCACTGGTCGTCGGCTGGTCCACCGCCCTGCCGCTGCTGCACATTACCGCACCGCCGATCGTCAGTGAGTCGTCGTGCTGTGTGCTCGGGGTTCTGCAGCTGTTGCTGTTGGTCGTACCCTGCCTCGTCTCGCTGATCATTGACCTTGTGCTCTACGTGCTGACCGCTCTGCTGCTCTGCCGCCACCACACCTCTCAACACTACGACGCCGGCTTCACCGACACCCTGCTGCCGGACCGGCACAGTCCCAAGGTCGACACGCAGTGGACGACGCGCAGCTGGTCGGCCGAGCGACTGCGTGCTGAGAAGAGTGCCGCCGACGCTGCCGCACGACGCTGGACTGACATCTACGTCACCTGCATCCAGACGTCGTTGCTACTGGCCGCTACGTGGACGCTGTGCCTGCTGCCGGCGACCGGTTGGGTCGACTGGCCGTCAGTGCTCTGGTACGTCTACGTCGCGTTAGACTTCGCGCTGCTGCTGACCGTCTGCCTGTCGTGGTGTAGTGTGGACCGGGTCTGGCATGTGCTGGCGACTCGCAAACTTCAGCGCCTGCACGAGGACGAGGACGCAGCAGCAGCGGTGGCAGCAGCAGGGGGTCGAGGCAGGGTGGCAGCTGCTGCCCCGGGTGGACGACGAACTCCGCCAGCGTTCAACGATTCCACCTCGACATCCGGCGCCGCAGCGTCACTGCGGCTACTGATGCGTGAAACCAGCATTTGACACATCGTCGACACATCGGCCCGCAACATTCACAATTTGCGGGGTCGTGAGTAGTAGGCGAGGCAAGAAGTTGCAATTTTTCAACAGAAACTGCAGATTTCGGACATAATTCTGACAGAAGGTTGAAAATTTCCGATCACGGATATATGGGTGCTTCAAATTTTAATTTACCCCCTAAATTTCCGACAAATGGGCAGTTTCCGCCCCACGTTTAGTATTTTTGGACGAAGATTTTTCGACAATAACATTTTCTTGATAATTTTCCGACAGCCGAAAATTGAGGGTGGACAGTTGCTCTCCTGCCTCTCCCCCTATACCCCGACGCCATTGTTTACAACTGCCTGCCATTACTCTGCCACGGCCGCACTCGATCGTGCTGTTTATTTCTAGCACTACCTCTGCAGTGGTATAACAGGTTGTTGAGTTCACAAGCGTGAACAAACGATGGACAGACTGACAGTGGACCGTCGACGACCGCGGAATAAGTGTATTAGACTAATATCTGAAGAGTATACAAGTTCGTTTAACACTCAGTTAGTCGTTTCCTTGTGACACTGTGTGTAATGAAATTGACCTACGATTTGCAGACGTCGTATTCAACGAAGACTACATGTAGCTATCGTTGTCGCTCTATCAATCGCTCATGCGTACGCCTATTGTTTACGATTTTTCATGCCGAAATACTGCCGATCAACGGCACATCGCGGAGCGAGAAATGAGTTGAATTTTCGATAATGACGGACGGGACTGAGCGGTGTAATAGTTTATCACATAGCAGTGTGTTCAGTCACATGCAGATGCGTTTTATTCTGCAGTTACGGATGAGTTTACTAGTCAGTCGTGTCTTATAGGCCTAATGCACTTTGATTGTTGAGTTTGCTGTGCGGCCGTCCTAACATAGGCCGCATTACAGCTGCAGGCCTCGTCTCGCCGTGCGTCCGTCTGTCGGTGAGAAGTGGTTAAGCCTCTGCAGTTTGTCTCCATTCTTTGTATCGGCTATAACAAAACACATAAACTACGAGAACGTTGACGTAATTTAGTTTTCCCTGGTGTCTGTCAAGGCTATTTATCAATGGATGTCTGTTGCATTTAGTACTTGTCTGTTTTGTATTTGTGCATTTCTCTAGTGTGCTATTTTTGATTTGCTTATGCAGTGTTGATGCATATTTGTTGCATCTTAATAAATCAGTCAGTCAAATGGGTTAGCCGCAGCTAGCTGTAGGCCAAGTTGCAAATTGCATAAACTGAGATCGTGCATTTACTACAGTGTAGGTGTATCAGTGTGTAACGTGAGCGCATGCAGATTGAAGCTCACTGTCTGTTACCGATTGTCGGGTGGCGTGCAATGCGACACATGTCGTTAGAACTTTACGTCAAAGCAGTGCAAAGTGTAACCTTGCAGATAAGTCTCTCTGCAACGCGTTAAAGCAGACATTGCTACGGTGTTATTACACTACAGACTACAGACTGTGTGCAACACCACTGCTTAAATGTAAATGGCACCGCACTTAGTGGTCTGCGTGTGATTTGTGCTGGAATGGCTAAGATTTTCAGTATATTCCGGGATCCCCAGCCCCTCCCATTCTCACTAGACCATTCCCGTTCCCGCAAACTCGTTTCCATTACCATTGCCACCAACATCGGCACTTAGAGCAGGCCTAAAATTTAAGAAAACTAGCAATGATACAAAATTCTGCATTGGATGCAAACGTTCAATGTTTAGCCGATTAAACACGTATAACGTCGTATAGTCAAATCATTTCACAAGCAAAGAACCATAGAATTAAGAACAATAATACACAAAGGTGAGTAGATATAATTATATAGCGACACGACGTAAACAGTGGCGTAGCCAGAAATTTAAATTGGGAGGGCCTCGTCTCCCTTCCCCAATTTGTCCCTTCCCCTTTACCCTCTTCATCCCTTCTCCTGTCCTCCCCTCTTCTCTTCCCCTCTCTTAGAAGTAGGACTCCCGTAAATCCAGCTAGGTGGTCTGGGGGAGCGCTGTGAGCTCCCCCAGCGGGGTCTGGGGCGGAGCCGCAGCCGAAATCGAATTTGGTGCATTCTAGCTTTAAAAATGAGACAAGGTGGCAACAATTTTAATTATTTTAAACTGACCAAATTAGCCAATTTCGTGCAGTTTAAACGTATGATTATGTTTTGTCTGTAGGATTGGGGGGCCTACCCCCTTTGGCTACGCCACTGGACGTAAATGAATTGAAATGTAAGCCAGAGCGCACGGCTTTCATTTCATTGCTGTCGATTTGCACGCACCTTAAGGAGTCAATCGAGTTGGAATTTGTATTCACCTGAGCCTGGAATATAACAATGTAAGTTCTGTCAACCATAATGTTTGCAATACATTCATATGGGAATCCCATTGCCATATATAGCTTGTATCATTCGGACGTCGTTGAGCGGTCGTTCTTTTAGCGTTTTTCTTGCCCATTAGTGTTTTAGTTGTACATAATGCGTAACGTTTCGAGTTTTGTTCGGTTTCTTTTGCGCTGAAAAAAACTGCATTACGTCGCAGATTACGTTGGTGTAATTATTGAACAGTGTGCTCATTAAATTTCTGTTGTGATACATGTTATGATTGTGTAATACGTGTTCCTGCTAGGCCTAGGCCTATAGCGTATTAATAGAGAAGTACTGAATGTATGCAGCTTGTAGTCCAACTGGCATGGTGGTCCACGAAAAAAAATAAGTCTTACTAACTTAAGCAAGTTATTTTGTAACTCACTTATTCTAAAAATGGTTATGTTTCACAAGGTAGTGTAGCGACGCGTTTGTGTGCGTATCGAGTATAGGCCTATCACTCAGTAAAAGAATATAGCTGAAAACAAGTCAATATTCGATAGCAGCGTAATTGTTACTGGGGTCAGCGTGCGTGAGAAACTGTGAGTATCGGTAATCATCCGTCATTCTGACGAATTGAGCGCTGAAGGCTGCTGCTGCTGCTGGTGTCGCCTGCTGATAGGCGCTACTGTTGGGTCACTCACTATCTGTCGATAGCCAGGCATAGAACGTAGGTCTACATACGGCTTCGTAATCACGCTGACCCAACACTCAATAGGTCCACAGAGCAACTATAGAACTTAGCGCTTTTGCATGAATACGGTTATGAATACTGTTTCCACGAGAAAAAACACAAGATATTGTTAGAGAGCTCGGAGCCATGGGTCACTGAACCGGTTGAACCTCTGTTCTCTACGCCACTGTCAGTATCGCATGCAAAATGGCCCGCGAGGCACGAGACTCCAGAAGACCGATACGATGCCGGCATATCTCGACATACAGCACGACCAACAAGAGCAATTCAGCGAAATTCAGAACTGCAGTGACGCCATGCACTGATAGAGATGACGGCTGCAGCTTCCTGTCATTAACGAGCAAGCACCGTAGCATAACTGACGAGACTAACTACTAACCAACCGAGTAATCGCTTTATAATCACGCTGGCACATACACCTATGTAAACCGAGAGAGAGAAAGACAGAACTGTTAAATGTGAGGTCGCACCGTCGCTAATAGCACATGAGATGAGCCTGCAGGGCTGAATGACGAAATCGCCAGCAAAATAACGCCCTACTAATTTTCATCAATCATAGCCTATACGTTGTCTCGTGACCTCGCTAACACACTAGCTGCTGCACGTCGTTTTATAGCCCAATCACTCACTGTTAAGTTAATAACCACTGACGGATTCAAACACTGGGAAAGGGGAACCACGGCCAGAGTGGGAGCGCGAGATTAAAATGGGACTCTGAATATAAAGCACCAACATGGAGTCTGAGGAAAAGCCACCAATTTCGGAGCCAGGATCTAAAGCTACTATAAAGCTCAAATCATTTTTTAATTAACCAAGTGAGCCCAGTCCGATAGCTGCATGCTATCAATGTACTGCACAACCCTACTGGTTGGTATCGTGCCCTGCGGAACTTTCATACTGATGTTTGGTCTTTCTACGCATTTTTCCCCCAACTATGAACCTGTACGGGAAAGACACACAGATGGACAGACAGACGTGCAAGACCCATCATGCGGCCTATTAGGATGGCTGCCTAAATAACACCACACTGATGAAATACTTCAGCACTGCAACTGATGCAGTAATATTTGAAGAAAAAAATAAAATGCAGCACATAACAGAGTTCATTGCAGACAGTCATACATAAATGAACAATTTGAGATACAATTATTACAAGTTTACTTACAACAATTAACGTAAACGTTTACCAATAATGATAACAACAAAAGCCAGAGGTGTAGTCCGAAAAAAAGGTGTGGGGGGCCGGGATGCAGTAAGTAGGCAACGTAAGGCAAAATCTTAACAAATCTTTGTATGTTCTGAGCTTTGTTTTAACATTGCAATAGTGTACACAGAATACAATAAAATTCTCACAACACACCTAAAACTTGTGGAAATTTGTAATTTTCCCAGCTACAGAAATTATCCCAGACGATTTTCTAATAAAACCTACAGATAAGACTGTAAGCCTTCTTTCTGCATTGATTTCAGCAAAAATAGTGGGCCAACATGTTCACTCCGTGGGAAAAAATGGGGGACGGCATCCCAGAGCTGGCACTACATCTCCAGCCCCCACACTGTCTGAAGTCACACACTTATTGTTAGATTCATTAAAATCCACATCCATCTATCTGAACTTATACACTCCAGAGAGCAATTAAAAACCGTTTAACCAACACTTAATCCACAGTAGATGACGGTCGTGTAGCCTACGCTGTCAATTTACTACTAGAATAGACAAATAACTGTTTTAGAAGAGTCACAGTTCCAGCGCAGGCTGCAGACAACTAAAAGATCAACATGTAAACACGAGTTTAACGTTTCTTACTCAAACAAAATCAGAAATGGTAACAATAACTGATACTGTCAGCAGAAATGTTTCTCGTCAGCTAGGCGTATGCAGCACATAAGTTGTGGCTAGCGTCGAGCAGGCCTGGATGCAACGGGTAGATTTCGCGCGATGACGAGGTAGGGATCTAACGGCTTAACGTCATAAGAACCAATCGAGTCCAACAGCCACTCCTTGGAGACAATATAAGCATGACATCGTTGACGCAGTTCTACAACAAGCAAGCCAAACACAACTTGCAACACTTGCTATAAACACAACTCAGTTCTGCCGAACGAATGAATGCAGTGATGCAGTCAAGTCCCTAAGTTCAAGTCCGGAAAATAAGGACTCCAGTCAGACTTAATACATTAATTTACTGTACATCACTAAATGGACATTTATGAGTTTAACATTCACCATCCACTGTCACCCTCGCCTAGAAAACTTTTCAAAAACCACATGGCACAGTCCGTGCATTATTAACAAAGTACTGGCTAGGAAATATGCCGACGTATTGTGCAGCTGCCTGCCCAGAGATGCACAACCTTAACCCTCAACCATATCCATAACACTGACCTTTGACCTTTTAAGCAGTTGCTGCATTTACTGACTGACGAATGCGATTTCTGGACTGCCAATGAATTTTCTTGCTTCAATCTTTTTTCGTATTATTTCTTATTTTTTATTCTCTTTATCAACCGTATTATTTTCAGTATTTTTTGCAGGCTCCTGTCTCTTCGATAGCTTGCATATTTGCTGATTTTTTTTCGTTTTCTACACCACAGTATCTGCTCCATTTCTCTCATTTATTTTATGTAAGTAATTTAAGTTTTTCAGTTTGTGATAGATTAAACAAGCTGGTTTAGTGGCACAAATTATGTACCACATCATATCATATCACATCAGAGAAGCAAGTTACATCACAATCTGTTGTTATGACAACGAATGTTACAAACTTCATCCAAACAAAATAAGCAAATGCTGACTGCTAGCGGTCAAAGCCACTTACTTTCAAACTGGTGCCGAGAACTGTCTGTGACATGATCCCCAGCTTCCACTAAGACAACTTGAGTCCTGCTGACATCGTAGGGAAACATGCACAGCTCGGGCACACTGACGGCGCCACTGGCAGTCACCAAGCCACGCAAATCATCTGTGTACACATAACACTAGACACCACTAAAAACCAGCACTAACACCGCACAAGGATGGCTAGGCTGAGTTTTTGGCAACATGAACAAGCCACACAGGTCAGCTGCAGATCACTATTCATCAACCACTAGCACTAACTAACGATTAAACAGTTTCCGTTGTCGGCGCTTTGTTGTTGCAGCCCCGGTGACTTGGAATTCGCTGCCTGACAGTCTTCGTGACGCGGAACTGAGTCGTGACACTTTCAAACATCAGCTGAAGACATACCTTTTCACGAAAAGTTGACAACAAAATGTACTCAGCGCATTAGAGATCTTCTTGACTGTGCACTATATAAATTTACACTTCACTGACTTACTTACTTACTAATACCATTCAGAAGAATGGCCAGGCTGAGTTGCCACCATCTGTCACACAGTATGACTACAGTCAGTCTACAGTATACAACGGCAACATACGAACTAGGCCGTCCAAGATACAGTTCCAGGCACCTGCATGCAGCAGCACTGATGCTCGCTTATCTTTACATCTGAAGCAGCACACTACATCAGCAACATTATGTGGAATGACAATATTATACTGTCAACAAAAGCCATAGTCAAAACTGCCAATTCAGCAGATCTACTAACACTACTACTAATATTACTACTACTACTACCACTACTATGTATCAGCTGTGAGACTGTCAAAGCTAAAGATGCAGCAAATCTTGAATTGATGCAGACAAGCTACTGCAACTACAACTACGACTAGTACTACTACTGCATGTACTATTACTTCTACTATTTTGACATAAACTGACGACATTTTTATCATTTTATTCTTTTGATTTTTATTTTTTATTGCACTGCCTGAGATGTGACGTGCTCATGCAGTGCAGTTTGCAATACCACGTTACTACGTTATACCACATTAATCTGCTCGTGATGATATGATGATGATTGCTACTACTACTACTACTACTACTACTACTACTACTGCGTACCAGCAGTGAGATGGTCAAAGCCGCCAAGACAACAGATCTCGTAATGCTGCAGCAGCAGAGAGTCAGACAGACGAGCTTTTGCCGGACCATAGTGATCATCATTTGTGGCAGTATCACCGGTGATCTCATATGCTTCCTGGCACACAACAGACACATAGTAGTGGAATAAGAAGGCCAGCTTTGGATCACAGCAGACAATAGCAGACATATGCCAACTAACACACCTCATCGTGCATTCTCACTCAGTCAACTTTGCCTTTCTGCCCGCTAGAGAACTATCCCATACATCTTAATATGTCCCCATGCTCAACATTTTCCTTCTCTGAGCAACAGAAAATTACGAGTCAGAATTTCACAGCTTAAAAAGCATAAAAATGTGTTTGCAGTGAAGCCGATGGGCTAGGCCCCTAGCTGGATTTTGGCGATGGCCACAAAAAAGAAAAGGAAAGAAGTGGAAAAAACAAGGGATAAAAAGAAACGGGAGAGGGAGACACAAAAGCCGAGAGAAAAAGGTAAAGAGCGAATCAGCCTCACACATTTTTCTTGCACAATCTAAACACTGACAAGTCTGAAGAGAGGACACCATGTATGTGGCAAACACTCTTGCAAAGTGGTACTGTGGGTCAAACAAGAAATTTGAGCTAATGCTCACGAGACGCGCAAAAGCCTATAGCGGTTCCAGTTCAGTAGTTTAGCTGAAAATTGGAGTGTTCACGCTAAGTTAATATACCAATACCAAATTATCTGGATCACATAACGATAGTAGCGTGGTGCCACCATGTGAATGATAGACTTGTGTCGCAGACCGAAATCGCCAAAAAATCCATAAAATTCCCTATTTTGGCGTTCAAGGTCATTCAAGGTCATTGAATTCAGCGCCAATCGAAAGCCAGTGTACGACTTCCTATTGGTGATTAATAGTAACCTAGGCCCTATCTTGCACTGTTACTGAGATACAGTGACTTATTGGCCAAAAATCGCAAATTTCGCCCACCCC
>Ga0209671_1002151_pt1 | contig 17679 bp, 10 predicted proteins | sample WorMetHERISLAND2_2_FD_187401 | JGI IMG/M metagenome (GOLD analysis project Ga0209671, IMG submission 187401) | Marine gutless worms symbiont microbial communities from Max Planck institute for Marine Microbiology, Germany - Olavius geniculatus... | ecosystem: Host-associated > Annelida >...
AGTGGAGGCAGTTTGCCTCCACTTTACCCTACGTAGTAGGCCCTGATTTATGTGACAACAATCATCATCATCATCGAGATTCCTGCAGGAAAGCAAAATACTTGCCGACTGCACCAGGCTGTTTGCTGGGCTTGGCGTGCTAGTTGGCTGACTGGCGGATTAGTGATACCGTAGGCTACTTGCTACGGTTGAGGTCGTCAGTTGCTCGGCTGCCGCCGTCTTTGCGGCGGTACGACGAGCAACCGCAGAGTGCTCGTCGTATACTGTATATACCGTCGCAGGGACACGGTCTTATAGCCGGTATCTATGAGCACCATTGCTTGTACGTACTGGTTAAGGCTGTTCAAGGCGGTGACCGGTCAAATATCCGGCCATCATAGTGCTGGATATTGGACCTGACAACCGGTCATGACTGGGCGCTTTTGACCGATGACAAAATTTGACCGATTCTATAGCCTATAGTATATTTGACGGGCTGCCGGTCAAATATCCTCTGCCTTTCTTATAATGGGGAGTATTAACACGAAATTTTGCATCTTTGGACAAAATTTGTCAACAAGAAAGAAATTTTTCAGACATTTTTCTGACAGCATAAAATTGGAGGCCTTTCCCGCCCCCTCTTTCGGCCACGACGCCATGTGCGGTGCAGGTCCTAGACCAATGTAGGCCTAGTCCATGTAGAGTATAGAACGTATAAAGGTATGAGGGACTGTATTACTGTAATCAAACCCCGCGTAGCTCCACACGTAACCGGAGAATTAATTCGCCACGTGCTGCTACAGAAGTAAAATGCTCGTGGACTATGTACTGTTTGCTTCATTAACTCACCGATATAGTTAGGTATACCTATCACACAATTCCAGACGCCGACGCCTAACGTATAATTGCTATAGTAACGGCACGTCATAGATGCTGCTGAACATCATTAGCTAGTGGCTGCAATCGTGGACCTATACAGCTAAGTTACACAATCACAGTCAGAACGCCTACAAAATGTTTCACAGCAGAGAACGCCAAGACAGTAGTCCTTGATGAAAAATAATTGTAAAAGACAACAACAGCTATAGCATTTTGGTCTGTTGCTAATTGGTCAGCCATAGATGTAAAAAAACGTTCCAAAACAATTGAAAAACGTTTTGAGAACGTAAAAGAACATTGCAAGAATATAAAACGTTTAAAAATGTCGAATAAAAAACCTTTGACCTAATTTGTACAACCTTTTGTCTAATGCCTATTGCTGTAGGTGCAGTATAGCTGGAACTAAAGAGATCGATTTTTATTCAATTTCAGTTTAACCCTGTGGTCATAAGACCAAAAAGAAAGTAAACAAGGCCTGCCACCACTTTTCGTTTTTTTCTGGTTTTAATAGTGCTTCTCAAAGTTATAGGTAAAATTTTAAAGAACGTTGTTTAAAAAAACGTTGAAGAAACAAAAAACGTTTAAAAACGTAAAAACGTAACAAAAATAAAAAAGTAAAAAAACGTTTTTTTACATCTATGAGGCAACTTTTTTCCTAAATGTTACCTTATCGGAAAATTTATGTTTCAAAAACGCAAAAATTAGGCTAGAAGTCCTTTATTTTTTTAAACATTTCAAGGCAAAATTAAAATTTTTGAACACTCACAATTATTTCTTTTATTAGAAATTTGCAACTCAATGTCCAAAATATGTAACTTCTTTCAACTTTTACAATCCACGGCGCCGCTGATTTTTATTTTATTTTCTTGGTCAACGTACGAAAACGAAAAGAAGTAAACGAAACACCCGAACACCCACACCGCTAATGTAGGCTTAAAGTGTAAACAATAACATTAGGCCAGCTTTAGGCCGGCAACGGGATAAATAGCCCGTCCTGGTTGGCTTAACTATTTATCCGGCAGCCGTCTTAGGCGATTGTAGCCGTTACCAATGAGCACGCAAGAATGCTCGTAGGTTACGGCTAACGCCGTGTTTCTGCGGCGGTACGATGAGCACCACGACGAGCGCTATTCGGGTGCTCGCGGTAAGGACTTACCGCTACAGAGACATGCCCTCATGGCAGTCGGCTAACTGACTCAGCCCTAGCAGCTAGGGTATCGCGGGTAGCGACAGTCGGCAAATGAAATGCTTGTTTCGAGTGGACTGAAATTAATAACCAATTTCACAGTTTTCCGTGTCCATTTATTGTCAAGTTAATTCGTCACGTAATTTTCTGAAATACGCTAACCATAACCCTAACCCTGACTCTTACTTTTAGCCCTAACCCCAACCCTAATATTAATCTTAATTCTACTGCATTACGCATAACGCTAACGATAGCGAACGACGCTGGTGCCGCCGCCTAGCGAATTTTTGTGAATCTATGAATTTGTGAATCTACAAATAGCTTACATGCTATTTGTACGGCTGCTGTAACCATAGTCAGTGCGTTTGTTAAACATGGTTATGCTTGTTTTGCCTCATTTTAATGCAACTGAAGTTGACAATCTCCTAGAACATTTATGTATCGCTTAACGGTTTATAGAGTCTATTTTCTTTTCATTTTTGGGTTTTTAATTGTGTACTTCTCACTATTTCCATGATAAATAAATAAAATAAATAAATAATCATTAAGGTTATAAACAAGCAGCAGGCTTCTGCCGAAACAGTAGGCCTACTACGGTAAATTCATGTATGCATAATTAATACAGGCTTTGTAGTGAATTATGCCCACGCATGCATTGGTGGAGCGCGCCAAAAAGAATCATAAACTACGTGTGATCGTTACTTTACAGCCAACGCCGCTTTCGTTTAGGTGCGTGCGCTCATGCAATTAAGCAATAATTAACGCCTACGCTTGTACTACGGTGTGCAGTCGAGGTCATTTGGACGACTCGCATGTTATTGGCACGCGCGGTTGATTACTATAGGCCTATAATTGGCTGTGGTTGTTTCTCTATCCAAATCAATGAATGTCTGCTAGACCGCTCGTGCCGGCAAATTCAATTCAAACAATAACCTTCATAAACTATAATGCGACGAAATTATGCGTGGAGCGCTGAAATTGCAGAATATTAGAATGTCTTAAAATAAACGCAAGAGTGTAAAAAAGTACGACATTTACTTTGTATATACGGCGTGCGCCAAAAAAGTAATCTCCTAAAGTTTTTCGTCATTTTCTGGACAACCGCTTAGAATTTTATCGCAAAGTTTCACAGACTTTTTACAGGTTTATAATACCTGCACACACAGGTTGAGCGACAATAATTAGGCCTAATTGATTATCTCTTACCGTTGCACAACTTTTTGTGAGACAACATCGTGATTTTACACGTTCATAAACTCAATGCTTTAAACAGCTGGATGCATCTTTTTGTCCGTGAATTTAACGTGACGTAAACATTATAAACAAAGTCTGTAAAGTCTTTTGTTTTAATGTCTTATAGTATTTATTGACAATTTCTCGCCAAAACTGAAATTCGTCGCTTAACTCCAGCAGGCACCGCAGGCGATCTGGAACAACTTGTCATCAACAAAGCTGTTGAAAACTTCAATAAGAAATTAAAAGCATGCAGGCGTATAAAAGCTGGCAGTGGACACTTCGAGTTCTTGCAGTTACCGTACTGGCAAACTGTTTCTTATGTTGTTCGAATCACAATGTTTTTTTCTGCACGCAAAAATCGTCCGCCTTTCGTACTGTTTTCTGTTACAAATATTCTTGATACAACTGGGCAACAAATGATCGTTCAATTTCTCACCTCATCCAACGTCTGCTTCTGCACTACGTCAGCAGAACAAGCAAATAAAGAATTAGGCTACATTCACATTTAATGCAGTATGATTAGCCTACATGTAATACACATAAAGTATAGGCCTAATTTGTCCAGATTTATTTCACTATAGCCGACAATCTAACCAATAACTGTCCAATTTTTTTAACATTTTTTGCAAGCAGTTGGAATTACGAATTGCTTAATAGGGCCTATACAGAAAATGTCCGAAATATCGGCCCTTTGTGCGAAACGCGGATGCTTCACTCCATTCGTTGGTAGCAGTGTCGATAATGCTTTGCCCGGGACCAATTAAATCGAGAACTTAACCAGGCCATGTCGTGGATATATTGATATATATAATGCTGTGGTTGTGGATCCAGGCGTCGACGGCTTGAAACGTTTACGGCTGACGCCAAAATTAGGTCGACTGACTCGTCGACGCGTCGCATTTTTTTCCGACGGCAGCGACGAGGCTGATAGGCGTATTTCGACGGCGATTGAGACGCGGCTAATTCCCCAAATTTCCCGTGTGTGCAGTGGCAGCTAGAAATTTCAATTATTGGGAGGAGCCTCGTCTCCCATGCCTTTCCCTTTCGTCCCCCCTTTTCCCCTCTTATTCCTGCTTTCCCTTCCCCTTTCCTCCTCTCTACCCTTTTCCCTTCCCGTCTTCCCCTCTTCTTCTTTCCTTTATAAGTAGGACCCCAAAGAATGCAGCTAGGGGGTCTGGACCGAGAACGTTTTAAACTCCCCCGGCGAGATCTGGGGCAGAGCCCCAACCGAAATCGAATTGGGTGCATTTTAATTGGCTTTAAAATGTAAAACCTGTTGGCAGCAATTTTAATTATTTTCCTAAGAATAGGCCCTAAACTGACCAAATTGGCAAATTTAGTGCAGTTCAAAGTTCAAACGTATGCTGATGCTTTGTCTGGAGGATTGGGGGCTTGGATTCCCCTTGTCTACGCCACTGCGTGTGTGACACGTTCCCTACTTCCGACCACGTGAGCTCGATCCTTGAAAGAGTTTGGAATGAAAGGCTTCCTCGTTCACAAATCCTGCATTGCCACTCTCTTTTCCTTTTGAAGTAGGCTAGTAATTTTATCACATCACCTAGTCAACCTCTTTAACCTCATGCACCATATTCGTCCTCCATCAACAGACCATATCTCTCATTTCCAAACATAATAAACTTCTTTAAAATACCTTAATAAATAGCCTATTAGTGATTGCGTCGTAAAACTAGGCCCGTGTAGTGTAGGCAAAAAGTCTACGAAATTCAACCGCGCAGGGGTCTACAGGGTGCGCCAAAAAATTTTACCCCCAAGGTTTTCTGATAATTTTTCCGAAACTGCTGAGAATTTTTAAACAAAATTTTGTACGTCTATTATCCATTTAGACCTACGCTAATCTGCAAAATTTTATTCAATTATCTCCAACTTTGACAAAGTTATGCCGTATTAAGCGTGACCACCCACGGAATTTTTTACATTTCACAGCACATCCATCACGAGTTTTACTAACTGACGATAAACAACAGGTTTAAAACAGAAATAATTGACATTTTATGAACGTGTGAAATGCCTGAAGCATTGCGCCCCACACATGGTAGTCAAGTGAGTTGAGGTCGGGTGAATTTGGTGGCCATTGGTCCTTTGCGATGAAGTCGGTACAGTTTGCCGTCAACCAGTCAGTCCTGCGTCTAACGGGCCGTGTGCGCAGGAGCGCCGTCTTGCTGAAACACGAATCCAAATGGAAGCAACCGTTTGCAGTCGTCAACGAGCATTGGCAGCAGACTTCCGACGTAATATGCCGCATTCACCGGAAGCTAAAGACCATTCCAGAGCTAAAAAGTGTATTGCAGCAAATCTGGGACGACTTGCCACAAACAACGATCAATAAAGCTATCAGCGACTTTCGCAAACGTCTGAACTCGTGCGTTTCGGCCGGTGGCCGACATTTTTAGCATACGATGTGAACTTCGTACTGAAATATGTTAACTGAACTGTTTGCTGGTTCATAAAATGTCAATTATTTCAGTTTTAAACCTGTTGTTTATCGTAAGTTAGTAAAACTCGTGATGAATGTGTTGTGAAATGTAAAAATTCGGTGAGTGGTGGCGCTTAATACGGCATAACTTTGTCAAAGTTGGAGATAACTGAATAAAATTTTGCAGGTTAGCATAAATCTGAATGGATAATAGGCGTGTAAAATTTTGTTTAAAAATTCTCAGCTGTTTCAGAAAAATTATCAGAAAACCTCAGGGGGTAAAATTTTTTGGCGCACCCTGTATATCCATGGGCACTGCATTAATTAGGCCTATAATCGAGGATACCGTATTGTCTGAAATAGGCTTATTTCGAGCAAAGTTATTACAGTCTCGTTGCAAAAATGGTAAAATTTCTGTTTTGGATGTCATAACCATTCATTCGGAGCTGCTTCGAGCCATAGCGCTAGCGTCCTACTAATGCTACCATAGAAGTAAAAACTATGAATGCTACAGCGGCTACACTGAACTGAAGTCCACATTCACGGTTTTACGTCACGCGAAGATACGACCTTCACCTTTCCATATACGGAATATGCTTCCGTCAGCGCAGAAATCCTGTGGTGGCTTTCGAAAGAAAATTACATGCAGTTTTTATGCGTTATATATTGTATACGTTTACAAATATAAACATAAATATTAATATTTTACCCCGTATAAAAATATCGATTGATACTGCTGCGCAAGGCTCGTGCGGCCGTGAGAACGGAAGTCAGCCTAGTAGACAGCGCAGGCCACATGACCAACGTTCCGGTCTCTGATTGGCTGAGGCTGTTCCGTTTATGGTCATCGGCTCCTGCCAGCCGTTCATTCATAAATTCGATGCTAAATGAAAGCAGTTTTCGCAAGTACGCTGGCCAGCTGATCGTTACGATGCTGCGCTCTCTGATCGATTAACGGACCGAACAGCTTGCGATCTGGTCGGCTTGGAAGCCACGCCGGCGATGACCATGGATGAGGGAGAGAACTTCTACACGGGGCTGTGTTTCGACCCAGTCGGTGGAGCTAGCGGCGGGATGGCGGCGGCTCTGCAGGCCGGGCTTGGAGTACCGCGATCTCCTGGCGCTCTCAACACACCCGTATCTGTCTCGACAGATGCCAACTTCAGCTTCAAGACTACCGATCTTCTGGTCAGCGTCGAACCGGTCCCGATCACTGGTACGTTCAATTTAGTCAGCATAATCTGCCATCTTCAGCACTCTATAGCGTAGGCCTATATTATTCTGTACTGCATAGGCTATGAAAATGATTTCCGTATCTGCATAGGATAAGGCTTTAAGGCCCCTATCTCCGCCGTCGAAGCGAACCGACGTTGTTTTGGAGTCAGTCTGTTTTGGCCAACTGTATTATTTATTATTAAATGAACATATTTTAATGAAAGAAAAGTTTATATAAGTGACTGGTTAGATGTTCGTGTCAATCGGGATTGTTTGGTGGATTGTAGGCCTACGTAGATCTTACTATCCAGGATTAGCCTATTTAGCATATTAAGAGACAGTAGCTGTATTGAGATTGAGGTTTGATATTTTTGGTAGCTCTTAGTTCACTTTGCAGTCAGTTTACCCTTTTTCTGTAAAATTTTAATGTCAGCTGTTCAATGCTATAAGGCCTATTGGCTATTGACAAAAATCACAAGTACCGGTATAGCTAGGCTAGTGTAGCAAAGTATGGCCATCCATTCCGCTGTCCGCAGAGAGTAGGCCTACCAGCGAAAGCTGGGCTTAATAAAGTAAACAGGCACACCGAGCAATGGATTAGCTCCGTACATTATCTGTGGTCTTGCAGTGTAAACTGGTGTCTGGCTGAGAGCTAAGAAAACAAAAGTCAGCACCACTTTATGGGCCTTATATGGCTTGGGAAGGACTCAACGTTTTTACAATGTCGTAACTCATACGCCAGGCGACCAGGCGTACTTTCGACTACAAAGTGATTTATTTGCATGTATTTGTATTGTCCACTGAATTGCAGTGCAGTGAAGTGCTGTGAGGCATAGCCAGTCATCACTCCGTAGCCGCCGCTGTTGTGCTGTAAGAAAGGCCTGGACATATGCGGGATACTCCCTCTGTCACGAACGTCGTACGTGTTTTGTGCATGATTGCGAGATCGCCCATGCGCTACTGTCGTATGCGTTGGCGTGTGGCTTTCATACTAAGCTATGCACTAGCTGTAGCCTATATGCCTATGCTCATTCGTCGTATATCCAACTGCTGACAAGACGCTTGGTGCCCAACTCAATAGCGTGAGACAGTTCAATGAACTTGTTGTGCGTTTCCAACGACCGTGACCGATCGCGTCTATGTAAACTGTACACTTACTGGTTCTTCAGCTCTTGCTAATCTTGTACAACAAATCCCTTCAGTCTACAACCGTTGAAGTTAATTTGCATAACGAGTGCAAAAAGTCAATAAATCAGCATGTTGTATACGGTTTGTTGCAAGTACGACCTGTTGTCCAAAAGTCCACTCCACAGTCCACACCAAGTCGCAAAGAAGAGTCTGGGCTTAAACTTTTCGTTGCTTACATTGAAGTCGTATCAGCCGTCAGCCAATCAGGCAGCAGGCCTATTCAGTATTCGATCAATATTCGCTACCTATATACTCATTAAGTTCTCATTCCATTACTTCGGTCTTGTCTCAAAACTGCCAGTGAATCAGGATATTCTAAGCTTTGCTTGACGCATCCATCAGCTTCCTGGCAAGTCGGTCTTTTCTGCTGAGAACTTGTCGCAGACCTGCATGCGCTATATGGTGTACAGTCTCGGACCTGAGAATAAAATGGAATGAGGGACGTGGTCGAACAGATATGCCCTGGCGTGGACGTACGTGTGACAACGTAGGTGCTGCTGGTTAACGTTTCTCGACGTATTGCACTTGGGGGTGGGCTATTCTAATAGGGTGTTTACACGATTCAGCAAACGTCCAGCAAACTTCCAGCAAATGTATTTAAAATACACGTGTAATGCTGGACGTTTGCTGGATCGTGTAAACATCCTAGGCCCTATATATTATGCTTAAAATAAGCCTAAAACATTTGTGTGCTTCCGTTTGCAATTTTGCGAAAATGTGTAGACGAAAGAAATATTTTTAATTTTTATTTTTTGACATATTGCGTAATATTACAAAACAGCTCGTAACAAGAAATTTGAGCTAAAGCTCACGAGATGCGCAAAAGCCTATAGCAGTTCTTGTTCGCAAACTGTCAGTCTGTCTCCAGCCATTTCGTCGCAGTTCATTCTTGGAGTGTGCGCTGCAGCCGAAAGTTGCAAAAATCAATAAACCCCCTTATTTTGGAAGTTCAGGGTTTTTCAAAATCATCGATGTTGATACGACTAAACAGCTCGTCACTAGTGCTTGTTGTGATAAATTGCAGCATGCCCATGGTGATCTGCAATCGTTTTCACGAAAGACTGGCCAACAACGATAAAATAACGACTTTTACGCTCTTTAATGCCCTCGTTCGCAGGTTTTTTGAACCTAGAAAATCGAGACTTGGACCTTCGAAATCTACGTTCAATGCTGAAAATTTTTTATGCAGCTTTTCTGTGTCTATCTCAATCGATTTCGGCGCAATTCGCCTTTGAAATGTGTCTCGCAGCTCGAAATCGCCAAAAAATTCATTAAAAAACCCTATTCTGCATTCAAGGTCATCCAAGGTCATTGAATTCGGTGATAATCGAGAGCCAGTGTACGACTTCCTATTAGTGATTAATAGTAACCTAGGCCCTATCTTGCACCGTTATTGAGATACAGCAACTTATTGGCCAAAATCACAAGTTTTTCCTACCCCCTGTCATTTAGCACCCTTGTTCGGGGTACCCCTTTCAAATTTATGGAAAAGCTTTACGGTTCCTGAAACTAGAGTCTTCCAGGCAGCCGACGATGAAGATTTGGTGATCCTAGCTTGCACCGTTTTTAACTGCTCCACCCGGGTGACAGACGAACAGACGGACAGACGGACAGACAGAATTGCGATGGCTAAGACGCGCTAAAGCAGTAGCTGCTTTCATGCGTGAAAACGAAGTAACATCGAATAGCACCCAAGAGAAGTGAAAGAGAAATTCTGCAGCATAACAGACTGTACACGAACAGTCTTTTTTCAGTACAACTTTGAAAGTTAACCTAAACGCAAGTTTATACTGCAACAATATTTTCCACAGACAACATAAATTTTAATTAGGATCGGAGGTTTTTAGGGACGGACAACAACAATAATTTTATGCATAGATGTTAAAAACATCGATTTGCAAATAAAAAAATTAAAAACATGTTTTTTTCACTATTATAAAAACATTAGAAAATCATGCATAAAAAACATTAAACTGCAGATGTTTCCAATCACTGCTATTTTCGCCATTATACACTCAAAGAATATCTAACTCAGATAATTAAAAAGAAAAACCTACCATTTGTAAAGATTAAAAACCAGAATGTACTGAATGTACAGATCAAAAACAGCTGAACGCAGTTTGCCCATAAGAAATAAATCATATTTGTAAGTTTATATGTTTATGTTTTAACAAGAACAAAAAACACGACATTAAAAAGCACAAAATTTTTTTGAAAAATAAAAAACGTAAAAAATATAAAAAAAAACATTTAAAAATAAAACAAAACATTAAGACATGTTTTTAAACTTTTATAAGAAACATAAAAATGTTTTACATCTATGATTTTTTGCTGTACTGGTGCTATTTAATATCGGCTTAGTTCATCTTAGTCGCTTTATCACTGATTATGCACAGTTGCATGTTCAAGTCAACACCCTTTATTGAACCTGTAAAAACTAAAAAGTTTACTGTTCTAACAGTAACCAACAGAATCGACTCAACCTTACTGGGAATAATTCCGGAAGAGATGAGGAGAAAACTTGCCGCTTAAACAAAATTACAAACATAGCAGTAGTTTATGGCATTTATGCCGTGGATTATAGCGGATTCCCCGCAGTGTAATGCAGAAGGCCTATAGCTAGGCGTGGCGAATGCGTTGGATGCGCATGCCGCTGCATGTTGTCGATGAACTGATCAATACTGCAGATGATAGTAGATACAGACGCTGCTCGGCTGGGGATGGGGAGAGCCTTCCGGGATGCGGGCGCCATAGTGATGCTGTCGGTAGCTCGTCGTGCTTAGGCTACCAGTCATGCTGCTGTAAATGACGTGTTTACCCGTGCACGCTACTAGGCCTACTATTATTTTGTCTTACTTAGCTGCGATGCTCGCTGTGCTGCCTCCTAACGAACGAATATTCTGTAGATCAATTTGTAATCTATTCTTTAGTCATTTCCTAATACCATAATCTTTTTTGTATTTTTATGCCGTTAGTAATAATCATGCCGAAGTTTGAAGTAATTTGGTAAGGGGCGGAATTGCTGTCACCAGCCCGCACGCAGCTCCCCGTTTTTATTCGCTAGGCAGCAGCAGCAATTTACAAGTGGATGTCTTGGTCTTGGTTCGACCCGCAAAATGTCCTCTTTCTCTTGGAGCCAAACACCCCCATCTAACATAATGTGTCACTGGACCCCGCAAGTGTACCTGTCAAATGGCATCTAAGTCCGTCGAACGCTTTAAGCACGGTACACGAATGTGACAGACGACAGACAGACAGACCACACTACACAGAATGTGTAGCAATAGCGATATGACCGTCATTTCACTCAGCTCGCACTGGTGGGCTGCTGTTTTCATAACTTTTGGCTGCTGTGCTGTCCTGCATTATAAAGCACAGGACGGCGTAGTAGGCCTATATGCGTTCTGAGTGTGGATTAGGTGCAGTGACGTCATTTCAGTAAATCACTGGGGGATCTCAGTAATTCTTAGGGGTTTCAGTCTGCGTAACGTATTGCTTTTTGCAGCAATAACACTGTTTCAGAGATACGATTTGCAGGGAAAAAATTAAAATGTCAAATTCTTGGGGTTCGTAACCCCTCTATCCCCCCATTAAATAGCGCCCTGATTAGATGTTACAGCGCCGTCTGGAGTTGTACTGGTATAAGCTCGTATACTGCTTACTCGTTTCTGCAGAAGTGCTAATAGCTTACTGCGATGACCGAGACTGGTCATTAGACTTACCATCGTTTCCGGAACGGTCCGATTATTCGATCTAGTATATCACGTATGTTCCTCGATGTTATGCACCATCGCGATTGCTTGTACGTGTGTGTGTGTGTGTGTATGTGTGTGTGTGTGTGCGTGCAGCGGCTTCAGTCGTGACGTCATCGCTGACGTCATCGTCGTCGTCATCATCATTGCTGTTCCCGGTGATCACAAGGCAGTCTGGTGCGTCGAGTCAGATCAACGCCGTCAGCAGTCGACAGACAACCTCCAGTATCACGACCATCACGTCGACAACCAGCGGCAACTACGACATCATCACCGAACATCAGCAGCGGTCAGCAGCTCCGGACCACCCCACGACGACCACCTGGTTGCTACCACCCACCATGCGTGCTGGGGGGTCCAGCTCCAATGAGATCCAGACGCCGTGCCCGATGACTCCGTTGACGCCACTGACGCCACAGAACGTGACGCCCGAGCTGCTCGCCTCAGTCTTCGACTGGCAGATGCAGGCCAGTGCAGTTTTTAATGAAACTAGTGGGTTGCAGCTTGCGGGGCGATTCCCATTTCTTCCCCTTTCTTCCTCTTTTCCTATCCTTTTACCCTAACTTTCCGCTCTCTTTTTTTGTCCCCTTTTTATGCTCTTGAAACTGAATTTTGCATAGGCTATCCCCAAATGCAAAATCTTTGAAATTCTTCGATGCTTTGAGTCAGTTTTAGCGCATTTTGAGATATGTAGGATTGACTTTTTGTTAATAGTTTCGTCGTATGTGTGATTCACTGCCAGTCTTTTGTGCTGCACGTATGTCACGTATTCCAGTGATGTCTGACGAATTAAACGATGTTGCGGCCATACGCTACGAGTTGGCTCAGTTAAAGCAACAGTTAGAACGTTGGACAAAGCATGTAGAAGAGTCAATTGCAAAACTGCAAAATAATGTCTGTGAGCTTCAGCATGGTTACCAGGTATCCGTTAATAACTGTATTACTGTGCAACAGCCACCAGGTAATAGCGTGGCATCTCAGCACATAGACTCTGTTGTCGACAATGGCCAACTCATGACTACAAATGTTGCACAGCTTCCAGTTCACACAGCTAGTCTTGCAAGTAGTGTATCTGATACTCACAGCCCATTAGCACTAAACACTGAAGTAGTCCACAACTACGCAGATGCTATTACGAGACCACCAACAAATGATGACAAATTCACATTTGTTCAAAGAAAGGCAAAGACCAAACAACAAATCGTGATTGGCAGTCCTACTGCCTCAGGTGAACTTGATGGGGTTGCAAAGGAGAAGGTGGTGTGTGTTAGCCGACTGTGCTCTAACACAACTGTGGACAAGGTATGGGACTGTTTGAAAGGTGTCGTCTCATTTCGCCTAATCTTATTTCGCCTATTCTCATTTTGCCTAATCTTATTTCACCTAATCTTATTTTGCCTAATGTCATTTCACCTATTCTTATTTCGCATAATCCCATTTCGCCTAATCTTTTCTTTTGATAGGCGGACCAACAACAACGACTTGCTTTGTCGTTTTTTTCTATGCCCCTTTGACAAGCTCGTTGAGGCTATGCGTATTCACAGTCGTGCAAAACTAACCTGCCGTTTTCAACTCAAGCAAATTTGAGCTGAACAATAAACATTTAACCCTAACATTCAGCTTAACACAATTAAAGCCTCTACAAAATACTGAGAAATAATTTCATAACTCTAACACTACAGAATTCAACAGAGTTAAAGTTTCTCTGACAGAATTAAGGATTTACAGAAAATACTGGCTGAACAAAATAGCTTTAAACCCTTAGTACAAGACTGTAAAATTTTACGGTTTGAGATGATTACTAGGGAGGTTAAGAAAAATCACCAGACTCGCACTTGAAGCCGCACTTTCCACAAGTCCCGCACTTTCAGGTTTTAAGGTCAAAGATTTCTTGTCCCAAAAACCCGAAAATAAGTGAAAAAAGCGCATCAGCTCCCCTTGGGCAGACGTTACCCTCCACAAAGGAAGGATTTTTTCCAAAGGGCATTTTTGGAATCTGCTATCTTTTCTGAGTCATTTTAGCGAAAAATGTGAACTTACATCATCTCTAGTTTTAGAGTTATTCGGCCTACTTTAGGGGTACTATAGTGCTCGAAGCTATATTTATAATTTTTGGCACAAAGCTACTATACTTTGTTAAACACCAGCCATATAAAAATCATCCACCACATTTGTTTTGTTTCATTGCTTTACCTTGTGAAGTAACTCTGCCCTTAAATTTTACTTTTTTTGCCATACAAAAAAGTACGCCTAGCAAAAATAAAGAAATATTTAAACATGAAACTAAATAAAATCTGCAAGTTTATGATATTCCTAATTGTTATCATAGTCAAGCATGAGAATGCAGGAAGGTGCATGTATGGTAGTGATGGCAGGAACAAATGACATGAAAAACGATTCTCAGCTGTTGCTAAGCCAGGGCTGACCGCACCCCCTATGTCCAACAGACGACAGTGACGCGACAAAGGATCTACCTTAAGCTTACAGCTTAACGGTTGGCCCAAAAATGGTACAGAAAAAATGATGAACGACAAAACAAAGCTTGTCAAATAGGCAAAGAAAAAAACGACAAAGCAAGTTGTTGTTGTTGGTCTGCCACTCTGCCTATCAAAGGAAAAGATTGGCGAAATGGGATTAAGCCAAATGAGATTAGGCGAAATGAGATAGGCGAAATGCTACCTACCCGTTTGAGAAATAAAGCTATCAGTGTGTGGTTGTCATGCTTTTTGCTGCCTGGCCCTGAACCTAAATCTGATAGTAAGCTGAAAGATACTAGCAATGGCAAGAAATGTGATTATGCCAGTATGCGTGTCTGTGTTTATCAGCATGATGTACAGAAAAATTCTGACCCAAATTTGTGGCCTTTTGGTGTTGTGGAACAGGCATTGTCTTTCATTGACACATTTAGAGTGTGTCAGCGGACATAACTACACACCCTGATGCCATGTAAGATGTAACTGTAGTTTTTGTTATATCCTCAGCTTTGTCCTTCATCCATGCATATTGTTATAAGATACTCTCAAGGTGTGATTGATTAATGTGAAAGCTGTAAATTTTTTATTGGTGGTGATCTAAATGTTATAAAATTTCCTGCTACTTAATAAAGCATTACACTTTAAAATTTTTGTGATGCTAATAATTTCCACTGGCTTGTTAAAGAATGTTGAGGGGGGTATTACGCCTATTTCAACATCTTACTTGGGCATTTGTTGTTTAGCATACCTTTTCCTCATTGGTGTTATAATGTTTTTGGCATTTTGTTTTAATTTTAGGCATTTTTAGCTTGATGTTTCATTAATTTGTCCGGAAACAGTAGTTTTCGGAGCAGACTTACCTGATCAATCGCGATTTCTCCCGCATTCGGTGGAAAAAGTCTGAAACTTCAGAGATCTAAGGGTCAAATCATACCAACCCAAATCGACAGTTTTGGAAGACCGTATTTTGGTCCCTAGTAAGTACTGCATCCCCAAATTTTTACATGCACTAGAGAATGACTCAAGTATTGCTAGCACACCCCATTGGGAAGGTGGTTCCCCTCAACAAATTTGTATAAAGCGGGTCAAAAATTGGCTGAAAATTTAGCAAATGTTTGCCTATAACTTTCGGGGTAGTGGGAGTAGCCCCACAAAACTTTGCCGCGTGATGTGCTGCTAGGTGGGCATGATAACGCACGTACAAATATTTTTTGGGGGGGGCAAGCATTGCAAAAATTTAGGAGGGCGAAAAATGTGCAAAAATCGGCACAATTTTGGACAACTTGAGAGATTGGCCGTGAATATCTGCAAAAAGGATTGAGAAATCAGGAATTGGAATATAGCGGTTGATCAACAGCTGCTCTTTTGGCATTGGGCAAAAAATTGTGAACTTTAGTCCACTAACAAAAATGTTATAGGCCCACAACCCACATGTTCACCCACCCTAAGTTGACACTGCACATTCCACATATACTAATGCATTTGAGTTTCCACGTGACTTTGCTAGGAGGGGAATTTCAGCCTGATAAATTTTTCCCCAATTGGACTTACAGTGCCGGGTGGACTCATGTTGGGCTCTGCCCTAAATTTTTAGTGTTTCTATGTTTTTTTAAGCTTTTATTGTAGGCCTACCGCATTGTGTGATTGTGCTGCCGTGTGGCATGCCGGTAATATATTTCTGGCAGGCCAGTGACATCATTTTAGTAAATCCTTGGGGGTCTCACTCTCTTTCTCTTTCCTTCCTTGCCTTTCCCTTGACCCCGCCCACTTTCTCCGCTCCCTTCTTTTTTCGCCTCCTTTCTCTCATCTCCCATTAGAAGTAGGCTTTCACAAATCCAGCTAGGAGGTCTGGCGGAGTGCTGTAAGCTCCCCAGCAGGGTCTGCAGCAGAGTTTCTATTTAAATCGAATTTGGTGCATTTCAGCCTTAAATATGACATCAGGTGGCATCAATTTTAGTGATTTTTTTGAGAATTAACTGACAAGTACCGTGCAGTTTACACAGTAGAGGTCAATCGGGTACAAAAATTTTGTCAGTCGTTTATGCAGGACTCACGAGGATGGCAGAAGGACGGACAGAATTGACGTCTTTTCTGTCGCACGCTTTTAAACGATGAAGTATCCAAATAATTACCAACATTAACTATATGATGTTAAATAAAACATGTAGCGTATTGTTCTTGCAGCAGTAGCACTGTTTCATGTTTAATCAACGTACGATTTACAGGGAAAAATTGAAATCAAATTCTTGGGGTCCATAGACCTCCTCAGCTTCCCTAAATGACGCCCATGTAGCAGGCAAATAAACTTATCAGTCCGTTGCTTTATAGTAAATAATCAATTAAGCTATTTTTGCGAAATACCTGATGTGGATGGCCGGGCAATTTGCCTGAGTAGGTGGGTAAATGGTTTTCGCCCACCTGTTTTACATGTGAGAAGTTTTGCTCTGAATTGCAGGCGTTGACGTGCGAGCCACCCCCGCCGCAGCAGCAGAGTGATCAGTCCGGCAAGCCTGCCCCGAGTCCTGCCGCCGACGCGACGACGACGAGTGCCGCCGCCAGCGGGCTGAAGGACGAAGAGACGGCGAGGGCACCGATCTCAGCGCCGATCACTAGCAGCGGCAACAACTGGATTATTTCATCGACGACGACGTCGACGCTGAAGCTGAGCGACGTCGACCTCGACTTCAGCGTAGTCAGCGTACCGTGGAGTGCTCCGGCTGGTGTACAATCCACTCCATCTACCATGCCGTGGAGTGCTGCTCCGGCTGCTGCTGCAGCACGCTCGATCACATCTCCGTCGTCAGCCGACGCCGAGCTGGACGACGAGTTCGCCGGCATCAAGGTGGAACCGATGGACGCGTCGACGAGCAGCAGCGTCCAAGCGTCCCTCTCCAGACCCCTCAGTACCTCTCCTGGCGTCGCCGCCACATCCCGGCGTCAGTCCGGGGGGTCGTCAGTCCGCGGAGGGGGCGCAACAGCAACAGGAGGAGGTCGTGCCGCGGTGCCGGTGGACGAGCGGCCGTTCGCGTGTCCGTCGCCGAACTGCGAGCGGCGGTTCTCGCGCAGTGACGAGCTGACGCGTCATTTGCGCATTCACACCGGACAGAAACCGTTCAGTTGCGTCACGTGCGGTCGCTCGTTCAGCCGGTCTGACCACCTCACCACTCATCAGAGGACCCACACTGGCGAAAAACCTTTCTCGTGCGCCGCGTGTGGTCGCAGCTTCTCCCGTAGCGACGAGCGCTCGCGGCACGCCCGCATACACACCCGCCGACGTGGCGGTGGCGGGGCCAGGCGTCGAGGAGGAACTAGGGCCGCCAGCTGTGACGACGTTCT
>Ga0209671_1002153_pt1 | contig 17674 bp, 4 predicted proteins | sample WorMetHERISLAND2_2_FD_187401 | JGI IMG/M metagenome (GOLD analysis project Ga0209671, IMG submission 187401) | Marine gutless worms symbiont microbial communities from Max Planck institute for Marine Microbiology, Germany - Olavius geniculatus... | ecosystem: Host-associated > Annelida >...
GGAGGAGAGGGAGTGCGTGTGGCGACGGTCGGTAAGTTAGGCGTGCCTAGCGCGCCGTGCCGGCGTGGCGCCGCCCTTGAGATGCGGCGCAGCCGCAGCAGCAGCAGCGCAGCAGCAGCAGCTGGTCGACAGCAGCGCGGAGACAGGCAGCAGTCGCCAGCCAATCGCGTGACAGATCGGGCACGGGCCGTGACGTCACTTACAGCGTCACTACTGTAGTTCTGCAGGCGCCGCGCCGTATCCGTCGCAGTCGGTCACTGCGCTATTGTTAAAGGCGTGTAGAAAGCGGCAGAAATAAACTCAGCTGAAATGAAATGAATACATGTTCTTTCTCTTGGTACAGCTGTGAAAATCAATGACGAAACACATTTACTGTAAATTTTCGAAATTGCAATAATATTTTACAACAAAACACGTCTGCATAAGCTGCCATTATAGATAACGTTTTTTTTCGAGTTTAAACAAAATGACAAAAATCACTATAACGAATGCGGGCTGCCCGTCACCAAAAATGAGGATATTAAAATGCGAAGAAGTAAACCTGCAAAAATTATCTGTTTTTTGTTGGCTTTTATTATTATTTAGCAAATAACTCTATAAAACCAATGCATAAAAGAATATTTTTGTATGTAATCCAGCAGATCATTGCTATCCAAAATGCACGTTTCCAGCGTTCTGCTTAAATATTTTGAATGCATCAGGCGTTGTGGCTAAGGGCCTGCAGGGACAACTGCCCTTTTTACTCTACATTTTAGCCTGTCGAAAATTTTCTTCCATAAATATGTTTAAAATCAGGGCTAAAAATCCCCATTCGATCTTTTTGAGGGATATTGGGGGCAAGCATAAAACGTTGAGTACACATAATCTTTTCTTTCTCTAAAATTTGCTTTAATTTATCAATCAAAGAAATTCAATCAATTTGGTTGCTCAAAATGAGCTCTTATATACGCAGTGGAAGAGTTACCTTTATTTTTTTTATGCGCGACAGCATGTAATTTTTCGCGCGTCTTAGCCATCGTCTATAGGTGTCTGACGTCATACTATACAGGTAAAGAAAATACTATCACATAACGTAAACCGTATTAGTATAACTGCTACCTACAGACCAACTCCTAGCCACGCAAAGACAGGTACAGTTAACAATACGAAGACACGCAATCACAGTGATGTGCAGACACGCTGATAGACGAACTCCGGCAACACTAAGACAGAGTTGTTACAAACAACGACAGGCGAAATAAGTCGACAAATAATTGCCACCACACTCGAACAAACAGCGAAAAAGCTCGCTATCTGAAGCGAAATTAAATCGTCGACCTGTTCTCACACAAGCGACATACACACCCCGGCCGACGAGCTCACTAAAAACCAACGCGGCTCGACATTACCCATTTATTTTGCTTTCAAAATCGACACTGCAGGCGCCGTACATGGCTGGCTTAGTCTGGCTTTTAGTCGGATCCTTATTGGGAGGAAATGAATATAAACTACACAGCGTGGCGAGTCTCTCTGTAGCTTTTGCAGTAAAGTGAGCAACAGCAAGGGAGATGAAGGGACCGATGTATTGTGAAAGGCATCAAAGGAGACGCTGTGACGAGATCTTTGAATGACAATAGGAACAAAACTGCAAGAGAACGCGCGGAACGGACGTTCCAATGCGAGTACAGACTACACATCGCGGCGAGTCTCTCTGCGGGCGATGAAGCTAGAAGGCGTCAAACGCATGCTGCTGCAGAGCAGCGGCTGCGGCGGCTGCAGCGGCTGGCAGCACCCTGCAGTGACATCACGATCTCGACGTCGACGCGTCGTAAAGTTTCCCGCCATGCAGTTCGCCTGCGCTAGCAGCGAGCGACACTTAGCGGCCAAGGCGTGAAAACTCACAATTATCTCACTCCACTCCAGCACACGTCCGCGCGACCGGAAATGACAAATAAATGACGTCACGTCTGCTAGACGTCGCGACCTCGGGAACTGCGATGTGAGAGAGAGTCGAGAGTGGCATAACACCGCCGACGTACGTGCACCGCACGGATATTTATCAGCTTGTCAGCGGCATCAGGACGTCTTAGCTTTTAGCCCGTTTAACCGATGCACTCTATACATAGGCCCTACTGGATTATTGTAGGCCCTATAGACATCTACTTCGTCATTATTTTAGCGTCGCAAACAACGTAGCTTGGTAGTGCCATCGATATCTGTACGTGGATACCGTAGATTATTTTCAATTTTGACCCTGATTTGCTTATAGTCAAGATTGAGGAATAAAGATAGACAACAGACTGTAGCCCGCTATGATAGCTGTTGCCATTAGTCAAGAATTTTAGTTAAAATATATCCGTAATGTCTATCATTGACAGGATATCAAGACGGCAATAAGACTAATAACAACCTTTTGTTATAGCGTATGCCATATGAAGAAAAATATCGTAATTATTTTGTTTGCGACTGCAGCTTTGTTTGCAGATAAATGCAGACTAAATTTATTTGTGGCGCAGGATATTTGTCCGGCAGCCGTATCAATAGCCTGTTGATACGGCAATCAAATAAATATTTGGTCTTAACACAGGCCGGCTATCCGGCCGCCGACCTGGACGACTTAGCCGGTACGTACGATCACGCAACGGCGCTCGTAGGTACCGGCTAAGGCCGTGTCTTTGGTGCTCGTCGTACCGCAGGAGAAACACGACGGTAGCCGGGCAACTGACGACCTCAACTCTAGCAAGTAGGGAATCGCGGATCGCCAGTCGGCAAGTTTCGTACTTGCCTGCAGCAGCGTCCAATTTATCACAAATATTATACGCTTGCATTATTGTCATATAAATCTCTGAAATATTTTAACCCTAACCCCAACCCAAACCTAAACCTTCGACCGACATTGGTGCCGCCGCCCAGCGACTGCGATTGACTTTTTCGTTTTCGTTCATTGCTGAAAAAATACTTTTTTCCGCACGAATAGTCACCGCGTTTATTTCCTATACTGTAGTGTCACAGAATTAAGCGCCGAAGGGTTCTTCTTCCTAAGAAGGAAACAGCAGAAGATTAAGCTAATATGAGGGGCTGAGGCGCGCCGGTGCGTGCCTGCGTGTGCTAATGGTGCAGCGTTTAACAACGGTCATAATATCATTGATGCAACAAACTCGGCATCGTGTTTGTGCTTATATTAGCGCGTCTGGTCGCGGGTCATTAGTTCTGCGTGCAGTCGCTAGGCAGAGAGACGACAGTCGCTAGACGTCGCCAGCGGCGCTTATAACAGAGATGCATTCTCGGGCTCAGTTTGACGAACGTTTTAACGAGCCCGATAAACATTATTGGCCGACCGTTAGTCCGTTAGGTCGACCCTTCGGTACGATGTGTCCTCTGGCTGCCGTCTGTCTGTAACGCATGCATTGTGACTAAATTGTACGTCGTAGAGGGTCGGCGATAGTGGGCCTACTGTTGGATAGGGCGACGACGAGTTCCTATGTACGCTATCAATAGTAACCATGTATCAATCTGCAGCGGTTTGGCCACAATTTTGAATGCAAAGTTGCTGCTTTCAGTCATTTAGTTATCACCTACGTTCGCCCGAGTTACCGCATCGTATCCTATCGTTGATTGTAGCGTTTGATATAGCAGCGTCACCATAGCGTGTATAGGACTGCAATCACTCGGAAATTGCTTTCTTTCCACGACCGGAAGTCAGTCAGACGCTGGCCTTCAGGTATGGCGGGTACGGTCGGCGCACGTTAGCGACAGCTGGGCTTCTTGTTGTACAAGCATTTGAGGCGGATTCGCATCATGTCAGCTGTTACCTCACTTGCCGCCGCGACCTTTGACCTTTTCATCCAAGCCGTTACTTCGGGCATGTGGCAAAATGGGCGACTTCCGAGCCTATGTGACGAATTGAGGGCAGTCTCCATCCGGCGGGGTCCAGGGACAAAGCCCTTGTGTGAGGTCAAGGTGTGAATGCCTCTAAAGCTAAAGGGGTTTGGTTCCATGGGAGTAGCATATAAATTTGCCCCCACTTCATATTTTAATGAAATGCAGAAAAAACTGTCATTGCCGACATCGGCCTGAGAATGACAGGATGAAGGTGAGGCGGGGTGACCTCAACATAGTTTCTTGATGGCTCTGTGAAAATCACATCGGTCTCTCTGGCCCTGGCTGGGACATTACGCTATAAGCAAACTTTTGGGCGATATTATTAAAACGTTTCGACGCCGCACAGCCCCAGTGCGTGACGATGGGCTAAGTTTGTCGTTTACATGCTGCCGCCAGCCCGCAGTCTCAGCAACTGAAGCGTGTGCATCTGCCGGTGCACCGCGTTTTGCGTTAGCAGGGCTTTTCTTGTTTGCAATTCAAACACTGTTTAATAGTAATGCTAGCTCTTGAAGTTCTCGAGGCGTCTTGAGACCAAGACCTTGGTCATGACAACGTCACTGGCGCAATTATTGTGCAACTGCATTCTATTTGCTTTTTTCTTGTAGTCTCGTCTAAAACACACGCAAATCTATGTTTATGTATTACTCGGTTTGCTGCCAGCCATGGTGACTAAAACTTAGGCCCTATCGTTCAGAGTTGGGGGAGTTCCCGAAGCAGATGGTGTCGTGTCGTCATGAAGCACAATTGTTTGTTGCTACTGACCGCCAACTTCCGGTCTCATGTCCGTACATCCGGGTATTTGTCGCTTGTCGGCGTGCGTCCATCCCACCATGCAGTTCGGTGGACATTAACTGCGCGGGCGTGGTCGTCCCATAAGCCACCGCGCGCGCACTTGTCGTGACGTCATCGTCGGGCTGCAGCGGAGCGACACCTGCCGGACTGAACGTAATGGATTGCCAATTACCAGGTGTCATGGCGGCTTAATGTCAAGCCGCTCAAAATTCCGCTAGGCCGAAAGATATCCCATGGGGGATAGAAGGGGGAAGGTGAAAGAAGCGGACACCCACGGCAGGGATCAGTCATTAATTGAACAAACGACGCTCGCGCGACGCCGCGGCGACTACTTGACGATTTATGGGCGATTTTTATGTCTTAATAATTGACCGATTGAGACAGCGACCGGCTTATGCGCCCGTCGAAATAGCGACGTTAACACCGGCGTCGACTAAGCGCTAACCGGCGGCGGCGATGCCTCAACTCCACGTCCTGGAAATGCTAGTTCCATGCAGCTACGGAGTATGGGTAAATATAGCTTTGACAGTCTAAGACGACGACGGCCAGTTACTGCAGCTTAGTCGAATCCGTCGCTGACGTCTGCTGTAGCTGAAGTTATCAGCTAAGCTGTTGGTGTTTGGCTGCTTCACTGTTTGTTTCTCGGTATAACTGCATGCGTGCGGAATAAAGTTGAATATTATAATAAAAATACCGAGTTACTGCAGCTAAGTCCATCGGTAACTCGACTTCGCAATATTCAAAACGTTTTCAGCCTCTGCAGCTAGACGCAGAACCAATGACGTCACATGTATATAATTCCGACTAATGACATCTTGCTATATATCTCTACTCCCGTGCAGTATATAAGTCTACATCAAACTCGGTAGTCATCACCAGCATGACGTCACTCATCATGCCACTCATATTCCGCTGGTAAGCATACCCATGGCCTAGTCTCGCTATAACTGTTTCGACGTGCGCATGAAAAATTCAGATGATTTGCTTTTTTGAACAGCAGCAACCGACAACTTTATTCGTGACTGTAAAACGTACCGGTTTCACGGAGAAAAGATTTAAAATGCTGCAACTATAGAGCTACCAGAATTATTGTGTTAAATAAGTTTTCTACTGCGATTTGGTAGTAATTTAGTAGCTTACGTATATATTTCTTTTCGGGTTCTGTTATGAATCGTCGTCATATGCAACGTTTTTATTTCCTTTGCGTAGCTTTGGGATCTGGATAACGAATTGACTGCATGTCTGACAAAATTGTTTCACTGGCTTTCGTCCGACATTCATATTTCATGTGTCAAAGCGACATTAGCGTTTATCTCGTGAACCAATTCTTTTGCGGCAGTTTTAAGTATTTGACGGTAAGTACAATGTATTGAATAACGATAATAAAACTGTAACAGAAACAAAAAAAACAAAATAACTGAAAATGGCCAAAACAGGCAGAGTGCAAGGGAGACAGAGAGCAAAACAACTTATTTGCATGTAAGTTAACTATACACATGAATGTTTTAAAAAAATATTCATTGACATGCACGGGGAAAAGCTGTCTGTAACAGAAACAATCAAACAATTTACAAAAAATATTGTCAGAAAAAAACCCACTAAACACGCATTAGTTAAACGGAAAAACTGGATACTGTTTTTTTTTAAAATGTGTGATTGTTGCTTATCACATCGTTTGTCTCTTCCAGTCGGTCGATCTGTTTTATCACTGTATCGAGTGTTTTTTAAAAACAGTGACACTAACATTATTTACTCATTTCGCCGAAATCTACGAACATTATTTTACTTAACGCAGTAATTATTTGCAGAAACGTACGAAAATATATCAAAGGTCAGGGCGTCCGTGCAGGATCGTTTGGTTTGTTTTGTGTCAGCGACGATGCGCTGCGTATCAAGGCGGTGAGTTGACGAATTCTTCGCAATTATGTTTTAATTCGCGCGTCGGAATTAAGCGGGATTAGTCGCTACCGGTGTGACAGTTTACATCTACGCGCAGTGTACGGTGCCGCATGCCGATGTGTTACGGCGAGACGTGAGGGAATCCTCCACACGGCCCGACTTCATGGGGGCGCTAGTGTACCGACAAATGGCCACCAGGCTGATTTTTCACTGAACATATCTTTTACCGGACTAGTGAAGCTTATAGAGCAATGCTTCCTCAAACGCGGTAGGTTTATTTAGGAGAAAAAAGGAAGAAAAAAGAGAATCGAGTAGAAAGGAGAAGAAAAGAATGGGAAAATTCAAAAAAGAAGGAACAGAAAGTTTAGCATTAAGTAAGTAATTTATGTAGTTTGTTAAGTGTAAAATTTCAAAAAACTTTGAACGCGCTCGGCATGTTAGCACAACGAAAAGTAAAAGTGTTTTACATGTGTCTATAAAGTGCACGTGCTGCATTTAAGATTTAAGAGAGCGTTCCAAGTAGATAAACAGCGGCATAATGTCCAAGGACGCCCCAAGAAACCCTCGGCGCCTGCGGGATGGTCGGCGTACAGCGGGTGGACCTCACTCAAAGTGGACATGGACTGGCAAACTGCGTCATAAATCAGACGACAGACTTGATCCAACCGCCGCCAGTTCGTCTTGATTGACCCGACAGACGACTAAGCCTTATGGCTGCCGCCAATGGGACTCTATCGCACCGGCGGATTAGCACCACCGAAGCACAACGAGCACTTGCTCGTCGTCGGCGGTCCGTCCTGTCTTATTCGTTCGCCGAACGAATCCTACAGCTCGTAAAATTTCAGTAAAGTTGCTGACACGCATACCGGTATACATCGGTTCGAGGAACGACCTGCATAGAACTGTGGAGATGTAGAGTGAAGGCAACAAAGAATAAAAGCTTACTTACGATGGAAATCAAAAATCAGTTCGTCGTCAGTGTCGGATTGCACGTCGTCATCGCCATCAATATTCATAGCACAGTAGCCACACGACTTTCAGCATGAACTATATCTTTTTACCCTTTGGCCTGAAATTACTTTCGGATCTCTTTCGGACAAGCTTATTAGACAACTCTGTATCACGCGCCCACAGTTATGCCTATACTGTCCACACAAAAGTATATGCTTTAAGCCACGTATTTTAAATTACAGAAGCACTTTTTGCTATGTTATTCTTCTCGCGCGTTTGTCGCGATTGTTTATTACATATTAAAAAAATAAAAAATAAAAATAACTTTTTCTTTCACGTACTGTTAAAATGGGATAAAACTTCAAATTCGGGCTCATTAGAAAAATATTGGCATTAAGCTGCTGCCGTCCTTTGCGCTGTCACTAGTATGAAATCGGCCGAAAAATGTCATGCACTTTTCAATACCCGAAAAATTGTGTAAATGTCACAAAAATTAGTGTAAGCTAACTAAGTAAGCAATTTACAAACAAAAATACAAACAAACGCAAAATAAAGACCAGCGGCGTTTTGGTAAAGAGGCAGAAAGGCAACAGTTCTCCTACTCCCTAAATTTTGGGCTGTCGAAAATTTGTAGAAAAAATTTTTTTGCCAAAAAAATTTGGTCTAAAATGCAACGTTTGAGGTTTAAAAACTTTTTTGGGGGGAAATTTGAGGACAATTTTAAAATTTTGACCACCATGTTGAAAATTTGCAGTCTGTTGTTTGTCGAAAAAATGCAACTTTCTGCTTGCCTACTTTTCTGATCCACGACGCCACTGGTAAAGACATTCTTTTCTCTCGATGGATGCTACAGCGTGGCTAATTTCGGATCATCAAAATGTGTTCGCGAGAGCTCGTTAGGAGAATGGACACATCGGAGGGGAAATTCCCCGGCCGAGAAAATGCTTGGATAAAACGGCGACTCTCTTGAGTGTATAACTGTGTAAGTACTGTTCGTTTGACACTCGTTTATCCCACGCACCCAAGACGATGACCGTAACAAGAAAGCACCAAGTATTACAAAGGAAGTCGACCGATTTCATCTGCGTCCGCAAGCCTTCAGAGAGAGAGTCTAAATAGATTTCGGTGTCTCCGACGAGTTTTGCGATAAGAAACTGCATTTGGCGCTCGCGAGCTGAGAGCGCGTCTCAGCGCTTATCTTACGACACCGTGCATTAGCCTCCGTTACTGCAGTGCTACTGACACAGAAAGAGACATCGGACGTGGTCAGTGGCAGAATCTTGCGAAGGTGCACGGACAAAAGGCCACCGGACAAAAAGCCACTAGTTGCCTTTTCAGTAGAATTCTTCGTCTTAATAATAAAGTGCACATTTTCAGAAATATACCTCAAGTCGCCACAATACTATGAAAATTATTAATAATCTGACATTTTTTGTTGCTGCAGTTTATTAAGCTCGTTTTCTATGTTTTCGTGTATACTCGCTGGAGCGAGTCGTCAAAAGATGCCAAGCTCCATCGTCGCAAGCCTAACGTCGCACGCGAAAAACCCAGACAGAGCATGAGACAATGTTTTCGCATTAAAGTCATCGAAATTGGATTCATTAGTTTAAACTTACGCACAGTGAGAAGCCGGTCTTGTGGCATTTCGTCCGGTGGTCATTTGTCCGGGATTCTATAGGCAGTGCCCAGTAGTCGTGGCATCATATCGCGCCAATGCGAATGACACCCCGGGGACCTATTAGAGAGATGATGTATGCTTGCTAGTCCTACTGCAATAGTGCTGTTCGTTGATCCCTCAGCCTCCCTCGCAGATAAACCGCTGCCATGGAGACGCGCACCGCCCCGATCAGCTGCCAGTGATGGGCCGAAGCTAGTCTAACAGTTAGCCTACTATAGCTAAAAGTTTAACTATTTTTTCAGATTAGATTATCGGTTTAGCCTACTAATGTTGGACAAAACAAGAAGAAGACGAAAGCACCTGCAACTGCCCAGCGACATGATGAGCAAGGACCACAACCACGTCACACTGAAGAGAGATGCAGAAGACAGAAGCAGCTGGCAGAAGAGTTTGTCATAAAAGTAGCCGAAAAGTAGCCCCTAGACATCGTGCAATAAAAATGGCAAATATGCCACTCAAGCAGAAAACCAAAAAGACCAACAAAAAAGTTTTAATGAATAAAAGTTTAGTTAAAAGTACAGCTTACCTGAAAAAATTGATTACCAACTAAACATTTTAACTAAAATGTGTCTGCTGAAACACACGAACAGCTGATATTCCTTAGGTCACACTTCAAGACTAGATGAAGACAGTAGCGGTAGTCTACTAATGCTGATTAGTGTAATATAAGACTATGGGAAACACTGTGCTTGTAGTGTTTTTGAATGCTCACATACTGAACTGTGCTGTAGGCCTACGAACCGTGTTTGGTGTAATCTGCAATTAAATTGACATCAGTTTTACTTTCGTCTTTCAGTAAAAGATGATCTTCTGCTATGAAACAGTAGAAAGTTTTAAAAAGTTTAACTACTTTTTTAAAGTTCAGATAAACTTTTTAAAGGTTAATTAATTACAAAATAGTTTATGTTTAACTAAATTTCTTCTAGCTGGAATTAGTTGTCGTTTAGCTGAAAATATAAACTCCGCTGCGCCCAACACTGGCAGCCGGCCGATAGAAGCGCTAGATACAGCGACGGCCAGAGCGTCAACATACGGACACAACTGACCCTACGGGACCGGATCTCACGGCCCTGGTCAGAAGCCGTGTCCACCAAGCCGCTTCTAAGTCGTGACGCCGGTGACCGCAAGGCCGCAAGGCCGCCGTATCTAATCTAGCCACTCTGCCGCGCTGCTGGTTGGGCGATTTGTCAGCCGGACGGACGTCGCGTCTCGAAAGATAGAAATCTGACGTCCGTTGGCTGCGTGCGGTAGCACCAGAGATATTATAGTCGATGCAATGTTTTGAAGGCAAGCGGGCGGACAGGACGCAAGAGCACTGAAGGATTTGGACGAGCTGATAGGCGTGAAGGATGACTGATGACCACCCAGCGACTTACGACATCAACCGCATTCGCACAGTCTCACTTTGTGCCCTGCGCAATAACAAGAAGTCCAGCTTCGCTAGAGAGGGCCGACCGTACGCGAATGTCGAAAGGCCAGCAACTGTAAATGCAATGTTTTTTACTTGTCTGACATCGAAACTTTCCGTTAAAAATTGCGGCCAAACCGCTGAAGATGGAGACATGATTACTATTGATAGTCGTCATCGCTCTATTCAACGACACCACCGCCGACCCCCTGCGTCTTTCCTTTTAACCAAAATACATTTTTTTCACAGAGGACGATGACAGACAGACAGAACAGACGGAGAGAAACATCGTAGAAAATAGCCAGATCTATAAATTAAGCTTACAGCTTAACGGTCGGCCCCAAAAAATTAAGTTTAGTGTATGTCGTCTGAAGTGCGATAAGTGAGTTAGACGAACTCATGCACTTTAGCCAGTCGTTTAACCGACACTCATTTCACGCTGGCCGACGGCCTGGTCGTGTGGCTTACACGGTCGTTTGTTTGGCTCATATATGTGAAAAACATTTTAATGTTTTTTTTATAAAAGTTTAAAAACATGTTTTAAATGTTTTTTTTTGTATTTTTAAATGTTTTAAAAATATTTTTTATGTTTTAAATTTTTTTATATTTAAAAATGCTTCTGTTCTATTTTTAATGTCGCATTTTTGTTCTTATGACAAATAAACATACAAATTTACAAATATGATGCATTTCTCATGGACAAATTGCGTTTAGTCCTGTGTTGGATCTGTAGTCTGTACCATAATCACGGTCACCGGGTACATAATAACATTTAGTACATTCTGGTCCTCAGTTTTCACAAATGGTAGAGATGATTTTAGATTCCGTGCTTGTTATGATGTCACCGAATTCACTTTAGCCTATAATGTTTTTTATTGGGATGACTTGAATCGAAATTGTTGCAATTAAAATGCGATTAATCGTTTAACTTTTTTGAACGAATAATTATCCGATTAGCCTTATGTGATTGATGATAATAATAAAAGAAAACCATCATCAGAAATAGTTCGAATGCATTTGACAGTTAACTGTAATAATTAAAACGTGACCGACTCGACTCATTCACATTGATTGAATGGCCATCCTAATAATCTTACGGACTTACACACAGGCAGAATAGGCCTACTATGCGTATAGACACCTGCTAAGCCAGGAGGCTGAGCGCCTGCATCCTAGGAGGAGTTATTTCTGTATTTCTGGGCACTACAGCTAGGCCACACACGTACAGGTGGCGTATTGCTGGCAGCGAGAGCAAGCCTTGCAGCCTTGACCTTTTCCTTACCACCAGACAATCCCCAGATTCAGCAAAGCTTGCTTGTACGATACATCTGCAGAAATCGCCGTATACGTCATAATAACAAAGCCGGGGCGTCGCTGACGTATAGACTGCCAGTGTACGATGGCGACGTACAAGGTTACTATGCTGAGACATGGAGAGAGTGCGTGGAACGCTGACAATAAGTTCTGCGGCTGGTACGACGCCGACCTCGTCGAATCCGGCGTTCAGGAAGCCAAGAAGGCCGCCCAGGTTTGCGATATAGAGTTGCACAATACAAAGTAATCTGTATGTCCGTTAAGTGTTGTCAAAAACTGCATTGAATACTGATTGCTCTATACGGGCTATTTTTTTTAACATTTTAGTGATATACTTACCAATGAATTTGTAAATAAATGATTGTTGAAGATCCCATCATAGCTTAAATGTGTCGCTACACTACCTCGTGAAATCAGCTTTGGAGTAAGAAAGTTGCAAGATGGGCGGACGGGCCAGACCTGCATGCGAGTAAAGCGGCCGACCCGATGTTGAAGACTGTCGCGTAATAAACCAAATTCCATTAAAAGTCGCACAAAATTAATTATGTGAATGTGACATATTTCGAGCGTTTGGTAAATGATCTTATCACATGGTAATTAATTAGCTGCGCGCTGTGTACAGATGATAAAGGATCACGGTTTGTCGTTCGATGTGGCGTTCACGAGCGTGCTGAAGAGAGCGATCAAGACGCTGTTCGTCATCCAGGACGTCTGCGACTTGCATTGGATTCCGGTCCATCGCAGCTGGCGCCTAAACGAGCGCATGTACGGAGCCCTGCAGGGACTCAGCAAGGCTGAAACCATCGAAAAGCACGGCGAAGACCAAGTCAAGGCAAACCACATGCCGCTTTGCAGCTTCTGCTATACGTATTCGCGTACAAAGCAACGTAACTGAACTGAACTGAACTGGAATGGCAGACACGGTTTGGTTTTTGACGAACTGACCAATAGTCAAGCAGCAGTGCATTACAGAAAGCACTGTCTAACGGCGCCAGTGGTCTGCTCTGCTTGCCCATTAGTCATTTCGTCAAAAACTACAAATTGTGGGAGTTCAGTGCAGTTCAGTTACATCCCTCCTTACGCGCCTTTAGTGATAATTTATGACATATTTTGCAAAATTAATTTCTACATTGTTGAACTGTCAGTTACTATTGGCGTCGCCGGTTGTTGGGTATTGGAGCCATATTTTAATTTATGGACAAGATTGAAAGACAAGGTCACCGAACGTCACAAACGTCTCTATACCTTAAATGATGCATAATTATCTACCTCGCGTTAGCAGTGGCATCGCGGGTTAAGAAAGTAGCCTAAGTTTCGATTTTTTGACAGACAGCTGCAATTTGTGGATGCTTATAAGTTTAATTTTGCCCCAAAATTCGGCCAAGTGTGGGATTTTAACCCCACATTTTGTATTAAGAAATTTTTACGAGGAGATATTTTCCGACCAAATGAAATTTAGGAGTGAGGGGCGGGCTGTCACGACTCGAGAAATTTTACTGACTATTGAGACTCGAAGCGTCGTGAGCAAACCACCGCAACGTGCAGACGCTGCGAGTTATAGGGTGTTTACACGATCGAGCAAACATCGAGCTGGCTCAAGCAGGCCTATTGGAACCCGGGCCCCTGGCTCAAATGTAGGCCTAGGCTTAGGCTTATAGCCCACAGCTGATCACGTGTTATATAGGCCTTCCAAATACAACCCGCCCGCCCTCCTAATTAGCATTCTAATTACCACAGAACGTCGAGCTAGATGCTCGATGTTTGCTCGATCGTGTAAACACTATTAGCTACGTGTACATTTGCAGGCAATGTAAAAGTGGACTTCAAGTGGACAGCCTCATAATATGTCGTCACCAGGCCGATACACTTGTTTTAATATCACATTTATTATGTGTTGCTGCAGATCTGGCGAAGATCTTACGACATTCCTCCGCCGCCGGTTGAGGTCGGCAGCGAGTACTGGCCAGGAGAAGATCCAAAGTACAAAGTATGACATTTATTTATTATGCCAACAGGTTTTGTCTTACACGGACTGAATTTTGGGCAGGGGCGACTATCCCCCTCAGCGCTTGGAAGCAATCTCTTTCAAGCAGGGCTGTATTATTTTGAGGGGGAGGGTTAGCGTGTGTTGGAAATTTTTAAAGTTAATGTGACAACTCTGCGTACAACAGTTGATTTTTTTCTGCGAGCGAAGCGAGCAGATTATTTTTACTTCCACTTTTAAATTTGTTCCGCCTTTTTTGTTTCCATTTATTGTTTAAACTGCATGCACTAAATTAGTTTTGTTGATTTTGGAAAAATTATTAAAATTGTTGCCACTAGATGCCATATTTTAAGGCTAAAATGCGCTGAAATCGATTTCAGCTGGAGCTGTGCCCCAGACCTCACTGGGGGAGCGTACATCCTTTAACTGGATTTGAGGGGTTTTACTTTTAAGGGAAAAAAGGGAAAGGGAGAAGGGGAAAAAGGGAGAGAAAAAGGAAAAGAGGGAGAAAAAAGGGGAAAAAGGGAAGAGAAAAGGGGGAAGGTCAACCCTCTCGAACAAAAATTCTGGTTACGGCTTTGTTTCTATGTCCTAAATTGCACCAACCCTTTCTTCTAGCCGTTCCTTTTCCCTTCTCTTTCCTTTTCTTTCCTTCTACTTTCTTTTCCACTTTTTTATTTCCGAAATCCAGCTAGAATCTGGGAAGCGCTGTAACCTCCCCAACGGGGACAAACGCACTTACGCATCTGGGCTCTCGAAACGCATCTAATAACAACATTTGATAGGCTTACGAGTACGAGTAGTTACGAGTAGAAACCAGGCGTGCTATGATTCACGAAAGGTCGTACAGTAAGCAAACAATCTTGCGTATGCCGGTCGTACGCTAAAATTTACGCCCAAGATACGCATACCATACGTCTTTGATCGTGAATAGCACATCAAATAATCACCTTTTCAACTTATAAGTCTATTCAAACCCATCAAAAGCGCTTTACATTCTAGGTTGGAAATGACAGCTGATTGGCATGAGCTAGTAAGTCTACCGTCACACTACAGTGCATTATGCCACCATCCACTAACGATACGCCAACGAACCCGCGGTGCAGCATGCAAACACACCACTGTCTTGATCGGCCACACTAGTTTTTTGTCCCGTAGGTTTGTTACAATATCAGGTTTGTTAAATGTTGGTGACGCAGTTCATTTGTAACAAAAAAGATGCTTAAAACTGCCTGCTGCATATCCATTCTATATTACACTATAGAAACTGATTTTCTGTGCTCTGGAAAAAGCCGCTTTATTTTTTGAACAGATCGGTGAGAAATTAGCCAATTTGAATAATTTTTGGCACGCAACATAAAAAAACAGCCGGACTTAAACAATTGTAATTGTGCGCCTCTCACTTTAGTACTGTTGTCACACTAACAAGTGAATGCGCCACCCAACATGAATTTATTGTTGTAAATAACCAAACTACAACTTTTGCATTTTACAAGGTAGTGTAGTGACAGTATTATGGTAAGGTAAGCAAAACTTTAGCCATTTACGTACATTTTTTTCTTAGTGTTGCATGCAAAAATTCTTCAAATCGGCCAATTTTTACGGAGCTATTCTGAAAATAACAGTAGCTGCCATTTTTTGGAACACGATGTATAAAACTGCTTGGACTATATTTTGCAGATGGTTGATATTCGTTTGATTCCAAGAACAGAATGTTTGAAGGACACGTATTACCGCGTCCTTCCGTACTGGTATGACGTCATCGTGCCAGAAATAAAGGTAAGCAAATTTTCATCGACCGAGCTTTTCGCGTTCCAAGCTACACTACTTTGCTATTCGGCTCATTTATTAGCTATGCCAAGTTACGCATCTTGCCCGTCTGTTCATCCGTCCGTCTGTCCATTTTTCCTATACGGTCTTCTGCACTTAAGAACAAAAAATGTAGAAAAAACACCAAAACTGGTGTAAATTTTTCATAGCACAAAACTAGTCGGTGTGTCGTTTTGCTATTGTTTAAAAGGTCAAATATCATTAGTCATTGGACGCCAAAAACCTTTAGAAATAACGCAAATGTCACGTAGGCCCTATGTCGTGTTCGTGTTTTCTGGCGGCCATCACCTGCAGACCGCGCGCCGACTCATGCCCACTGCACACCAAAGACGCACGTAGCAGCGGCCGTATCGTTAATTTCATACTCCAAAATTAGACCAAGCAAACTTTTTAGTTTGCTGGCTTTTGGATATTTATGTTTTACAAGGTAGAGTAGCAACATAGTAAGTGTGCTGTGCATGGCACTGAGTAGCAAGTTTCTTACAGAGTCTATTAGTAAAAAAATATGAAAATTAATCAGTGCTTAGCGAAGATGTGGACAAAGTGCAATAGCTTAGTTTTTTTCGCCCACCCTGTACACTCTGTCTTGTAATATCATCTGGTAACGGCAATATTAACTGCTAGTATTACTCGTTTAGCGTGTACTGAATATTAAGTTTTTGATACAAAAAGTTTATACCTTCCCAAAACACATTTCTGGTTATACGCTCGTGCGCCGCATAGGAGCAGTGCAGTGGCAGTACATGTCAGGCATTGCAGGCTTTTTTTCGAGAGTGGTATTTGACATTAGATTTTGACATTTTACAAGTTACTATAGTCCGCAGTTTGTCGTCGCCGGAGCAAGTCGGCGTATTTTGTCGTTTTCAATGACACGCACGGTGTGTCGCCACTCGCCAAAAAGCTTTGTGGCAGTGGTGTAGCTAGAAACGTGAATTGGAATGGGGGCTCGCCTTTTTCCCCTCCCGCCCTTACCTGTTTACCTCCGTTTTTATCCCTTTTTGTCGTTTTTTGCCCCTCCCCTTTTCCCTCTTTATGAAGTAGGGCCCTCCAAATTCTGCTGTTAGGTCTGAGGGAGCAACCGTAATCGAATCCGGTGCAATTATAGTTTTAAAATATGAGATCTGTTAGCAACTATTTCAATTATTTTATTGAGTCTCTAACATCTATTTTTTACGAAAATTTGGGACTGAGGAGCGGGGACTCCATGAGCCACCTTGTCTACGCTACTGCCCTGTGACGACATAGCGTGCGGCCGTCCGTCGACATATATAGGTGTGTGTGTGTGTATTGTTGCATCATTGCGTGCTAGTAGAATGGGAGACGAGTACTGATAGCTGCACACGGCACTAGCATACGAGCTCTGGTCAAGCACTTGGATAACGTCAGCGACACGGACATCAACGCCATCAACATACCCACAGGTGCATGCGCCAACTTAATGACTTAATTACGCCATTAATCGTTAAATTGTTGGCAATTAAAAACATTTCAATAGCTGAATTTTTTTTACTAAAGTCACGTCACTGAAAATGAAATGTTAGAAATGCAATGCGGGTACAAACACTTGTGGAACGATAATCACTTGCTGCAGAAAACATGATTAAATGAAACAAACACTCATCAGTCAATAAGCAAATTTGTCAGGCGTCTCTTAAAAATTGTGTTCACACGATCAGAGGGTTAGGGATTAATGTGGTTGCTCAATGCGGACGGCCGCATAGCCTGTCAGCATTGGGCCAACATCTTTGCTCGTTAGTCCGCCCGAAAACGATAGTTTTCGGAAGGACTTCTGTTTTACTGCAGATGTTTTATTTTTTTCCACTCGCGAAATCTCCGAGATGCGTGGGCCGACCGGCGCGAAATTTTGCACGATGGTCAGTGCTAGGCCGAATTTTATAATGCCGGTCCAAAATTTTGGGGGGCGCACCCCAAAAAAATTTCAGGGGCGAAAAACATG
>Ga0209671_1002156_pt1 | contig 17662 bp, 9 predicted proteins | sample WorMetHERISLAND2_2_FD_187401 | JGI IMG/M metagenome (GOLD analysis project Ga0209671, IMG submission 187401) | Marine gutless worms symbiont microbial communities from Max Planck institute for Marine Microbiology, Germany - Olavius geniculatus... | ecosystem: Host-associated > Annelida >...
TGATACAGGCCAATATGACAAGGATATGTGATACATAGGAGACAGCAGTTTTCTGATTCTTTTGACAATACAGTAAAGTACCAGTAGGGCCTGAGGGTCAAGGTAACATGTACTTATAGATAGAACCAAAAATGGGGACTTTGAACCCAAAACTTGTATTTTTTGGCAGAAAATTTTCCTAGATGCTGAAATTTAGGAGAACAACTGCCTGGCTTGGTGACAGAGCAGCATGGTGGTGGCTCATGGCAATGGTGACAATTGACATCCATGACTAGCTTCTGAACTGAAGAAGTAGAACTACCCCTGTCACAATGCTGCTGGATATGATTATGAAGTGCAAACCTTACAGAGTTCTGACAGCTGCTTTTGTCTATTTTGAGATGATGCTGGGCCATGCTGCTGTATGTGTACTGTAAAACTTTGAATAGAAGCCGTGTCCCAAATAAACACCAGGTACTGGATACTGGGCTGTGGTCAAGGTAACTTGATTACTTGATTAATAGAAGCTAGGTCCCCAATATAAGCCGGGCCCTGATACAGGCCAATATGACAAGGATATGTGATACATAGGAGACAGCAGTTTTCTGATTCTTTTGACAATACAGTAAAGTACCAGTAGGGCCTGAGGGTCAAGGTAACATGTACTTATAGATAGAACCTGGGTCCCAGATAAACACCAGGTTCCGGATACAGGCCGGGGGTGAAAGCAACTTGTAGTAATAGAAGCTGTGGGCTTCTATTTGAAGTTTTACAGTACATCCTGTATGCTGTGGCAGGATGTGTGAGGGTGAGAAACGTCGCCTTGTCATTCCACCTCATCTAGGCTACGGCGACAGAGGAGCTGGTGCAAAAATACCCGGTCAGACAGACTTGCGTTTGTTAGTCCGCCCCGTAACGATAGTTTTCGGAAGGACATGTTTTACTGCAGATGTTTATTTTTTCAACGCGAGATCTACGAGATGCGTCGGCCGATCGGCGCAAAATTTTGCATGGTGGTCAGTACTAGGCCGAATTTTATAATGCCGGTCCAAAATTTCAGCGGGCCCACGCCAAAAATTTTAGGGGCGAAGAACATGCCAAATTTGACCCAATTTTGGACGACTTTGAAGTTCGGCGACGATCATCTCCGAAAGGGATAAAGGTAGCCTATTCAAAATTGGAAAAGTATTTGATCTGCCACAATTCCTCCCGCATTAGACGAAACAAGTCGGTGAACTTTCGTCCACTAATTGCGGAGATCTCGATGTGGAATCATACCCACCCAAATTGACTTTTTTGGAAGAACATATTTTGGCCCCTAAGGGGTGCTTCGCACCCAAATTTTTGCAAGCGCTAGAGAATGACAAAGTCTTACTAGTGCACCCCCCACCGGGAATGGGGGCCCCCTTACAATTTTTTTCAAAGGGGGGGTCAAAAATTAGCTTAAAATGTAGTAAATTCACCTCTATAACTTCAACTTTGACCGCAAATATCTCTGGAAGGCATAGAGATATCGACAGGCGGTCAGCATCATTATCAAGTGCAATTCATCCCGCGTTGAACACAAAAAAATGTGAACTTTGGTCCACTAACAACAAAGTTATAGGTGTGCATGTTGACCCACCATATGTCGACATCGTGCGTTCTGCTTATGCTAGTGCATTTGAGTTCGGGCCACTTGACTTTGCCACCAGAGGAATTTCACAACCCTGAAGTTTTTCCCCCAATTGGACTTAGGGCGCCGGGCGGACTCACGTTGGGCTTTGCCCCAAATTTCTAGTTAACTTTTGAAATATGTCTGTCAGTCACAGATTGGAGAATTGTTGGGACTGATGCCCTTTACTTTATTGATTAGGAGGAGCAGTTTAAGATATGGTGTGGACGTGATGAATGTAAAGCTGATTCAGACTGGGTGAAGTGATGTACAATTGTACAGTATGTTGATGGAGACCAAGCAATCTAGACAGAGAGGATGTCCGAGAAACACTTGGCGAGATTGTGTTGTAGTGGATATGGAAACTCTTTATTATACATGTAGATATGCAGAAATCAAAAATCAGGATGAAACTGGCTAACCCACATTTAACTGCTAAACGGTCATTAAAACAGTAGGACTGATTGGCCTGATGATGAGATCAGAAGTGCAAATATTTGTCTCAGAATATTCGCGTGTTGTTAGTATCGTTTTATAATGGTCTTAACTGTTGGCGTAGTGAACTAGTGATGGCCAAGCTCCAACCACAGTACAAGCGGGTCCTGGTTCGAAGCTTATCTGGGCAATATTCTGCTGATGGAATTTGTTAATATTTGTAACATTGTAGTTTGTCCTGTGTAATAATTATGTTTTAGGTCTTTCACTGCATCCTGTATTTTGGCCTTGCCTGTTTGATTAAAAATCAGCAATGTAAGGCTGCTGATTATTTGTGTACATGGACAAGCATGAAAAGTGGAAACATTGCTGCCAAAATTGTCCATGGGTGTGACTAAAAGAATACTTAAGTCTTTGAGACACGAGGTAGACCAATAATTAACGTCAGTTTTATGGAAATAAGATGTAAACATGGGCTCATTTGGCTGTTGTAGGTGGTGCCACTCTGGTTTTTGAAGTAGAACTGCTCAAAGTGGAAAGGAAGCAAGAGCTATGATAGTGCTGCTAACACAAACTGACAAAGCTTATTTCATTGGACCATTAAGCAGAGAAAAATGAAAATCATACCTAAAACAGTAGTGCATGTATTTTCCATGAAGCCAGAATAAAAATTGCATCCGATGAATTTATAGCTAAGGCCAGTATCTGTGAGAAAACTAAAGCAATACTGCATGCACCTCAAGGTGCCGTCTAAATTAGTGTACTTTTTAAAATATAAGGAGTAAAAAGTTAGACGAATTGTGCATAATTAGATACTTTGTACTTCAGTTTGTGGTATGGACTGCTCTATTGTGTATTAGCTATTGATATTTTGAAAAAATAAGGGCTGTCTGTAAGTGGCTGTATTAGTGTATTTTTCATACCTACAGAGTAAAAAAGTTGACAGTTTCAGGACGTTGGCACTGTGGACTTGGTTTGTATTAGTGATCAGTGGTCAGTTTTAGCTATCACGGAACAAATAACCGAAAAGCTTCTATAATAATTGACTATTTACCGGGTGGCGCTAAAAAAACGTCCCAAACTTTGCGTAACTATAATGGCACATATACCTTACGAAGATAAATTTCCTTTTGCACATTTGTAGACCAATATGTACCCTTACTTGCTTATAAATTTCAGTGACCTCACTTACGGCACTTCTGGATGGCGTTTAATGAGGTAAGGAGAGTTAAAAATCCAATTATGTAAGGACAGTGTTTCATCACACTGCGTCAAAGTAACTCTAAAAAATTTTTTCGACACAACACGGCCGGTATGTCAGCTCACAGGAATGGAAACCGCATTCAACAGATTTGAATTTACTACATTACTCAGTTTGGGATACCTTGCAACAACTTGTCTGTGAAGGAATGCATGAGCCGTATGCGAATCTCAAAGGTCTTCAAAATGTTATCACAGACAAATGCCATGACGCCGACATCAGACAGCCAGAATCAGAAAAGCCGTAGAGCAGTGGGGAAAAGCGTGTAGCGTCAGTGGCAAAGAAGAATAAAGGACCGTTTCAGCACTTTTTCTGCTGATCAGTTACTGACAATTCAGCCTACTGTGACGTTTTGGCATAGCCTGCGTACGAGCGGCAACGCAAATGATGAACCGCTTGCAAAAATTGCTTTATGGCATGTGACGCTACTTTGTTTGTATCACAGCTAATACAGAAGTGTTTTAGGCGAAAATTCCTGCACATATTCGCTGATGTTCGGTCATTACAAAAATGCTTTTGTGTTGATTTGACCATTCGGCTGAATAACGCATGCAAATGTTTGGCACGTTTTTTTTGCGCCACCCAGTATAACTGTACTAAAAATTGTTTTATTGGACAAATAAAGATTGATTGATTGATAAGTAAAATGTTTGATAACTTCCTTCATAATTAGGCAGGCACTTTGACTTTAAAATTTTTGTGCTAGTCTGTCGGATCTTTCTGATAGTTTTGTAATGTTAGCATATTTTCTGTCTGTCCCGAGCCGGTAAATTATTAAATTATTGAATACTGAATATTCATCTTGTCACCATAGCATCTCATATTAAGTCAAAACAACAAAAGCTGTGTGTCTGATAAATCTCAAAATATAATTTGTATCTCTTCAAGATATTGCGATTGAGCGCAGAAAAACATTAGAATTTACAACAAGCTGCAACATGCATGCGAGCAGACAATATACATATGTACGCAGAACACATGCAGCATGCAGTGTACACAGATAAATGCAATTGTTCAGCCGTTCGCTGTGATATTTTACAGTTAATATTGCAGAACAAAACACATGCCTGGTATCCTATGGAACTAGTGACCGGAAAAGCACTCAACCTTTTCAGCCAAACATTGGGAATATACTAAAGTTCGACTACTGTACTTTACTGTTCACACACTGGCAGTAGAGTGACATAATATTGGTTTTATCTAAGCACCATAAAGATGAGATTACCATTGTAGAAAAAGAGGTTTAACAATAATTGCAGTGAGTGCATTAGCAGACAACCACTACAATTTGTACAACTGATGTAACTTCACAAAATGCATCTGCTATGGTATGAGTTAATCATTTCTAATAAAAATTAAAATAGCAATTGAATCATTGGGAACATGGATGTGGGGACCTGCTCATTCTTGAACGAGCTTGGTCAAAAAATCTGACTGGCGACAATTGCAAGGGCATTTTTTGTTCCCGCGGACATACACATTTTGCTTTTACAGCCATACTGAGGAGAACCACCTGAGTCAATGGCCATTAGTGTTATCACTCTGTAACTTTTGTCATTAACTTTTCATCCCTCAGAAACTCCCTACGGTACAAAAATACAGTTATGACAATGTGCATTTGCTCCATTCATTTGCCATCAATCGTTCGAACAGTAATACCAGCTATATTTTAACTTTCACTTCTAATTATTGGGATCTTTGTCATCATATAATAATAATAATAATAATCTGTCTTCAAAAAGAAGCATTAAAGCATTATATGCTAACAACCTCTAACTGCATGCATTATTATACTCATGAGGTAGATAACAGCTTCAAGTAACAGTGTGATATCTAGGGAGTTTAACAGGAAAATGGAGCAAAAATGAAAAGCCAAAAAGAAACATGCACAAGAAGTCGATTTAGTTTCACCAGCAGAACTTATCATCATGAAAGAATCAAAACTGGAGTTCAACACAAAATTTTGCAGAAAACTAAGTGAAATCTTGTAATATTAGGAAAGAGCCAACTACATCTGACAGAAACTGCAAACATGAAACCTGACTCTCACAACCATTTTTCAAACAAATAATACACTCCGCATACTACAAGTTTTGAGTGTGAGTGAGTATGGTTTAATGTCCCGCCTGACACAGTATAGGTCATTTTGGGGACAGCCTTTCCAGGCAGAATGCACACAAACACATAATAACACAAAAGTAAGTTTAACCTTTACAATTAAGAAACAGAAAGTTGAACCTTTACAGAAACACAAAACGGGCTAAACCAACAAGTTTTGTTCTGCATCCACAAGTACCTTTTTCAGCTGTACCAAGTAGTAATTATTACTATTCGGCCAAATATTTTTATACGGGCCTTTCCTCTGTGGGAGAATTTTTGACCAGTATGACAGCAAATAAAGCAACTGCTGGTGTTCTATCACATAAAGCTCATGCAGAGAGAAATGTGATAATAAATGCTGAATAGGATAACAATAAAAAAGTACAGGGTGTCGGAACATATATGAACAGTGAACAACAATTGCTAAGGACTTGGTACAGTAGCTACTCGGACTGCAAGACTGGTGTCCATGCGCCAAGGGCCTAATTTACAAGTTCTTAGAAATTTACACAAAATCTTCCTTAAGGCAACAACTTAGGATTTTGTAAGTTTTCTTTGCTGTGTTTTTCTTACAATTTAACAATCAAACTTTCCAAGTCTACTTTTCCTGAAGTTTTTTTATCAGATCATTTTACTTGTAAATTAGGCCCTTGGCTGGGAAAAATGAAAACTAGATTCAGCTATTAACCTGACTAACTGCCAGTGATAACATTTTTACACTGTTGCATCATACGATGACCTGACAATACTACTGAAATTGCATATGTATAATAAAACACAAGCATTTATAATGCTAACATCATACAAAAGATGTTTCAGATAAAATGGCATAAAGTTTAAGGCACCAAAACTTTGCAATCATAAACAGAGCCATGCGGATGACTCTGTGATGCACTGTAGAAAAATTATGTACTGTAAACTTTGTGCCATTTTTTTCTGGAACACCCTGTATATACTTAACAATCCCGATCAATCACACTACTTCAAACCGCTTGTGAAACTACAAACATATGCTGGCCGTGTGCGAATATCATATGCGACGCACCACCTACTAGCCATACCTATTTTTGCATCACTATAACTACAACCCTGATAATTGGAAAACCGGTTAGTCCTCCACTGCACAAACCGTGCAAGAGAAGTGTCATTTTTCTGGATGATTTTGACTTGTCGTAAGTTTGACCTTTGACCTTGAACTGAAAACTGGCACACCAGTTACACCTGCCCCGGGGAACTTTCACACCAATGTTGGTTTTTCTACACATACTTGTTTTAGTCAGCAGCATGAGAGACAGACGGGCATGACCCGTAATGCAGCCTATTAGCACAGCCATGCAAAAATCCAAGCAGCAAATTATTCAAGTTCAAAGTATACCAGACAAAATATTCTCATCATCACAATTAACATATGATAATTCCAGAACCTAAGATTCGTAATTTTAAAGTAATCTTTTTCTAATAATTATTGCCAATAACTGATTAAGTACAAAACCTGAAGAACAAAGATGTGGAACTTGCAAGTTTAAGCAACAAATGTGTAAGACATTGCAACACAGAACTAGGCCTCTCACCCTGGGATGAAGCTAACACCGATTCAAACATGGCTCTCAATATAACCAGCAGTCAACTAAAAACCAAATTATGAAGTAATGACTTCTAAAGCCTGTGTCAATATATACCAATATGATAGCTGATGACAGTGCCAAGTACAACGTGTTAATATAATACTGGGTACTACAAATACATTGTAAACTTGAAAAATTTTCAGCGATTTAAAATTAACGCACCACCATTTAATAAATCACCCCCAAACTTTCAGACCAATTAAGACTTAACAAATTATGAAATGACTCCAAACTCAAAACATAAGATACATATAAACAGTCATTTCAGCTATATACACTGCACAGTCTATACATCACAAAAATAAACGAAAGCTATTTGCCAAGCATAAACTGAAAAATGGACAAAAATTCAGCAAATTATATGACAAACATACAAATGAAGCGTGCACACAGTGAGTCTGACGATAACCAAATAAACCTAATTAGTGCTACTTATTTGAATCCTTGACGCAAACGTCACTTCAGGTCTCAATTCTATTCACACTAAGGACACGTTGCACCAACCATACTTGAATTTAAGTACATGCTTAACCACTGAACTTAGCAGAAAATGCATTGCAGCAACACCATTTAAGCAGGCCAGCCTGCTTAAACGTCACTTAAAAATAAGTGGCCAAAGTTGCCCACTTAAATTTAAGCGACTGGCAAAAATGAGACAGACGCCATCTTTATTTAGCGATCTGTGACGAAGTTATCGTCCTAAATTGACGATTTTAGGTATAATGGTAACATTTGTTATATACCATAAACAAAAGCAAAGAAAAGTGGCAAATACACATGGATAATGCTGTTTGTCGTTGAGTATTTAGAGCTGAGATCGTTTTAAGTGAAAACAAATCACTTCTAAACAGCAGTGCGCAGACACATACGAGTTCAGCGTAGTCTACAAAGTTTATTTTCTCAGTTTATATTCGTTGTCAACCAAATATGTATCAGTCCATATTTATGTTGATTCTCATATATTTGGCCTATATATTACACTTCGCTCAAAATTATACTGTTCTAAAGTTATTTCAATTTATATATGGCATTTCGAGCGATGGCCATAGTTGTCAATGAAGCGTGATAGCTATTACGTAATTGGTTATCAAGGAAATGCTGTCGTCACGTGATCGAAATTAGCCAATGGCAAGTGTAGTTACAATTAAGTCTTACACTTAGCTAAGTGATGTGCAGATTGTGTTGGTGCAATGGACTCGATTTAAGTAGCCGGTTAAGTACTGCTTAAATTTAAGTGGTACTTAACTAAGTACGTACTTAAAATTGGTTGGTGCAACCGGCCCTAAGTCTGATTTGTTTTTACAGCCATAGAAAACAAGACATCCAACTCTTGCTTGAATCTTTTCCAACACTTTCGCTTCACAGGAACTACATCGGAGAAAAAGTAGTTAAAAAAAACTGTTAGTATTTGGCAAAGACATGGAAGAGAGTACGAGCTCTTTTGTTTTTTGATTAACTTTGTGCATATAATTGTTTCTTCTCATCTTATATTGACTTATTTAGCAGTAAATAATTCTATTCTGACTGATAAATCCTGCACGAATAGAACATAACAAGTACAGTAGATTCACCTTAATGAGGGGTTTGATAAGTAACTATGGTACTTTTTAAGGTTCAGACATCAAAATACATATTGAAACACCCATTTTTTTCATTTTTGAAGGGAGGGCAAATCTACCTAAAATTGCACCAAAAACTTACGCCTTAGTTAAATCCAATTTTATTTCTCACATCACTAATAATGAAGCATTTTACTACATACACATTTTCAGCTATTACACCTACAAATACTGAGTACCCAGACCATAAATTAATGGCGCAAACTGCAGACATTAAACCATCAAAGTCAGAATCAAACAAATGTACAGCACTTGGCAATTCTAAAACCCAAGTTTTTGAACCCTGCTATTTATCAGGCACTTCTACGCTATTAACCGCTGCATTACTTACTACATTTGACAGACACTTTATCTCGAGCTGTGAGGACAAATAACAATGCACTTATCATATCTGACTGAAAATATCACGCTGCAGAGATTAAGGTGCGGTAAATAAATAACTGTCAGATAAATGCAGCATGAGAACTCAGAAAGCAGGTCGTTGTTGCATTGAGAAACATAAAAAAATGCGCCAACCACGACAACGCAAACATCAAGCACTCATCACACGAGCTTAAAACTGCAAGAGTTGCAATCACAACTGCCACTGCAGGATAACTTCAGCCTGCCACCTTGATGCCAGCCAGTTACTCTAAGCTTTCCGAGAAAAAAATGAAGTTTGCACAACTGGAAAACAACTGTGCAACATCATGAAAATACAATTTGCAAAGTACACCATTCCACTATCATCGCCGACATATCCCAGAATTTTAGTGAATAACAATACAATGCAATAAAATTTAAATAAAAAAAATGCCCATGGCACCACGGTTACTTTACAATCAGCTTCATAAGAAAGAAGTGGAAAACAGTTAGTTATTCTGAATTCTCAGCTGTCAAATTCCCCGAAATTTCAGAGTTTTCCAACAACTGGCCAACCGGTGACAATGAACGATGGCAAGCATGGCAGGCAGAGCAGCAATGATGAAAAATCAGTCGATGTGATCTTGGAAGATGAGCTTTATGTAGCCCAGATCACGATCAAGAGCATTGCACAGAATGGGTCACCCATCCAATACTAACCGAACCCAGCATAGAACAACCGATGACAATGATGATATTAATCGAGACAAATCAGTCGACGTGATCTTGGAAGATAAGCTTTATGTATCCCGGCTCACCAGCTAGAGGTGTTGCACAGAACGGACATGTTGCGCGGAAACCAAGGCAGCCATGTGGAACAGGAATAGATGCCCAGTACCTACATGATCATTGATCAGCCATTTCATCAGTCTATCAATTGATCAAATACTTTGACAAAAACACCCAACACACTGTAACCAACTCAAATACAAATACTGTGCACCAAGGCCCAAGTTTACAAGTTCTTAGGAATTTACACAAAATCTTCCTCAAGGCAACAACTTAGGATTTTGTAAGTTTTCTTTGCTATGGTTTTTCGTACAATTTTCCAAACACTGCAACCAACTCAAACACAAAGATGACTCTTGACATATTCCATTTGGAATAAAATTTGAGCTGCACAGATGAAAAAGTATTTGTAAAACATAGTTTGGGTAGTTCAAAATGTAAAATCTAGTTACTGATAAATGAAAGCTGGCTGCAGAAATCAATAACTAATCATGCAATTAAAGTCATAAATTTTAATGAAACAAATTTAATCATTAGGTGTTAAACTGACAAAAGCCAGCAGCCAGCCAAACCCGTAAGCTGCATAAATGACTTTTTCTGTCAGATACGTTGTTAACAAACAAGAATCAGTTCAAAGGTAAACACTATAATCTATAAGACTATGCTATTTTTTGTGGAAGGAATAAGTTTGAATAAAGCAGCTATATATACATATATGAACACCAGAATGCTTGCTGCTAAACTCACTTGTTACAATGCCTAACTGAACTACAACAGAGTCCAGCAACGTTTGTGTTTATCTACCACTGTGTAACAAAACGTTACTTACTTCACAGAGTTCTCGGAGGCCATGTGAGCACAGGGACAAAAGCAGTGTGTGGGGACATCGTTGTCGACATAGAAACTAGTCTCCTGACCCAGCTGTAGCTTGACAAATGGACCAGTCTACAACGCAACAACAACGCTCAAGTAGTTACAGTGGTGTTAGAAAAATAAAGGTAAAGCAGGCCATGCCCTTCCGGAGCATAGGAGAAGTGCTGATCTCCTGGTCGTAGCGACTGAGGCCAAAGGTGGATAGACCACTGAGTTTGTGACGCATGGCCTATGGGTACCTTCCGAGCTGCAGAGGTCACCACACTTTGAATGGTACCAAATTATACTGCTTGGTGACAGACACGTGTGTGAACAACTTGCCTTGAATTGTCACCTGGCAGTGTATCAAGGTCGTGACTTGATGGTGTAACAGTAACGAGCCAGACTGGTGATCGAAAGATCCCAGGATCGACTCCAAGTCAGGCCACTGCCAGGTAACAACCATGGGCAAGTTGTTCACACTCGTTTCTGTTCACCAAGCAGTATAATTTGGAACCGGTCAAAAGGCGGTGACGGTGAGGTAACTGTAGGTCTGGCGTCGCACTGGCCATGCGTCACAGACTCAAGTGGTCTATCCACCTACGGGCTCAATGGCCAACACATGGGAGATGAGCACCCTGCCTATTCTCCTGATGGGGCACGGCCTGGTTTGCTTTTGAGTGTATCAAGCAAGAGTCAAACCAGCAAACTTGCGGTCACCAGTCCGGCATGCTACTGTTACACCACTAAGCCACACTATGGTGGTAGTAGTAATAGCAGCACTTAGTTGTAGTAAAAGCAGCAGCAGAAGAAGCACCAGCACACTCATTAGCAGACTAAGACTCAATGACTCCTATACTATGCCATTAGACAGCAACAAGAATTGTATAAGCGGCCCTCTTAATAGGCACATTAGGTTTTGTCCCATACAGGCTTCTAACTGGAAAATAAAAACACAGTAAAAAACTCAAATTTGGTGTGGCTATTTTGCCCAGGGCCAGAATATCTGGATGCCAATTTTTCTGCTCAAAAAGTCGAAAGTTCAGACTTAGGGTGATGGCTAGGGTTGTTCAGTTCTGGGTGGATGGCTGCGGAGAATGTTTGCATTGCCCAGTTGTAACGAGATATAAGAAAATTTAATAATGCAACATGACAGGACCTTGAGACACATGGGACAAGTACAGTTGTTAGCATCTCCTGTGCCCTTGCCCCAGGAATGCTGTCCATGGACATGGCCACAGTTGAGATAGACATATGGCGCCTTGTCAGAATCAGAGATGGTGTTCTTGCTCGGTAGTACCAAGGTGTTTAGTCCGACCGGACACTGAGGACGACTGGCGTTGATCTCTGCTACCTGGTGCTCCAACTCTCGCTTGCTCTGATCAACAATTATGTGTGTATTGTATTTTGCCATATTAACATGTACAGGCATAATGGTTACTGACAACAATATGGCTGGACAACCAGGCAGTGCACTGACAGCTGTCCATACTACAACTAACAAAAGAACTAAAACAATGCATGCTAATGAAATAACACATAGTAAAAAGACATTAACACACAAAAAAGTCTAGTACTCAATAATAGATAGTTAAAAAAGTCAATTCTGTGACTTTTTTTGAAACGATTGACATAACTAAAATCAATAACATCCTCCGGCAAGTAGTTCCAATAGTTTACAATTCTATATACGAAAAAGTTCTTCCTGTCATTGTCTTGCTAAATGGACGAACACTCGAACAGTCAGTAGGAATGACCATGAGTTAATGTAACAAGAGCAGGAATAAAGAACTCATCATCATCACAGATGGGTTTAACATGGCCCATTATTTCTAAGCTATCTTTAACAGCTTCCCCCGCAGGAAACTGGAGGAGACCACTGGGACGTCCTCGTATTACATGGATGAAAACCATTCAGCAGGATCTGAAATCCAGCGACCTCAATATGGACGACGCAGTTAACCTGGCTCAGAACCGTCAACTCTGGAGATTGATGTCTACATTCAGCGCTACTCACTCTTAGTGGTGCTTGCCAGAAATGATGATGATGATGATAATTTCTAGAACCACGTCAGTAAAGAGTCAGATTAGCTATAAAACAAATGTCTCAATATGCTACAGAATACAATAAAAGCTGCCTAACAACTGAGAGTGATGGTGCAGAGGTAATGCTGGATGGAAGCTCATTCCATAGGTGGCAGCACGACAGATTGGAAAGGCAAATTTGCTGATTGTAGCACACTAAAACATCAGTTATTAGAAGGCTGCGAAAACTGATAACTAATCAAATGATCACTGATTAGAAATTTGTAATGCTTAATAAAATTTTAATCGATGCATTTTCTATCAGTCATATAACTAAAAATGTCTCTAAAAACTGATCATGACGACTAGCATATGACAAAAAATATAATTTCTTTCTTCAGTGAATGTAAGCATCTTGGCACTTCTACAAAACTGTAGCAGCAAACAGAAATTGTTCTGAACAAAGCAACAGCAGTTGTGCCAACAGCCTAAATTGGAACAATTTTCATTTGCTGTCAAATGTCACTGCAGGAGACACTTTAACAAATAAACATTGTAAAATTTATTCATATGTTTCTAAACTAATTTTTTCCCTGATGACGAGATGGAGGACGTACTGGGGCGGAGAGAAGGCCGACGGCAGATCGCCAGAGCAGCGTAGCACCACACAAGTCTATGAGTGTCCCATCTCGGAGCACATTATTCTCTGTCCTCACCTGGCGGCAAATAACACGGCACAATCCATAGCAAACACTGACGACACTTGATACGGTACAGGACTGGGTGTGGAAAATAATTAAACTGACGGCACATTACTAATAAACATTACTTATAACAAATGCCTGATGCACTACTTGTTCATTGTTGCAGAGCATGAGTCCTAAGCTCAGCAAACAATAAAGCTTCCAAATAGTACACAGCAGTAATCAATTATTCACATTTATCTGAAAATATGCACCACAAGTTTTGGAAAAGTTAAAATGATATGCTCAGAGTTAATACAATTTCACAAACAGAGCTGTGAGAACTAGCTTGATACAAAATACATAACAGAAGAAGAACATTCCTAAAATCTGTGACATTTCCAGTTTTTCCAAAAAAGACGTCATCCCAGTGCTATTAATCTGTTCCAATATCAACTTTGTGATACACAATACAAGTACAATGCGAATGTTATACAAGAATGTAAACTTATGCATCAGTTGCTGGCACTTACCAGGCTGCTCTTCTGTGGAGTCGACCGTGACTCACGCAGTGCGTATATTCCACCATCGACAGAAACTTCCCGCCAGACTCCCGGCTTGGAATTTCCAGCGAAGCCATCTAGAGGATGCATAATGAGAATACCATTCGTTGTCAAGCCATCGATCTCACCTTCGCTGTACCATTTCGTTGCCTTCTCCTGTGATACAATGTATCAACATTTGAACATGTTTATTTGCCTATCGCATACGACAACGTCAGCAACAGAAAATTTAAAGACTCGAATAGTACACATAAACGAACAATACATTTCAACTTTGCTGTACCACTTTCTGACCTTATCCTGATATTACATAACATTTATGTAAAAAAACTGTTCAGTTTATATAGGCTACAGTGTAAGGGTGACATCGTGGTTGTAGATATAAAAAGAGCAAAAATCACAATTTAATAATTCTCTGGATAATAATCTGGAGCTGAATAAAATCTGGCAGTAGAATAACCACTACAACTACTACCACAACTACTGCTACTCCTATTTCTACTTCGACTATAAGTAACCCTTACGTTACTATTACCATACTCTACTCCTACCATAACTTACCTTACTCCTATTGCTACCATAACCCTACGCCTACACTACCACTATCCTACCCCTATCTCTACTACTACTACTACTACTACTGTGACGGAAGTCACATTTTTGACAAACCACAATAATAACTTAAATTAACCCAACACTAGTACCCACGTTGTCTGCTGGCGTCGTCATGAATACAATCAACTTCCGCTAAATTTAACGACTAAAAATCTGTCTGTTTTGTCTCCAAACTCTACTTTTCGCCAGTATCTCATTTATTTTATTGTGCATACAGTAAATGTAAAATTGGTTTTATCTTGGAACACGGGCTACTTCACTTAGTTCTATGGGTTTGCTATCAATTTACGTTAAAGCGGACTGGTGTCCTATCTTGCTTTAAGCAGCTGTCGGAGTAGAAGATTCTGTCGTTAACTTTTAGAATGTCATACTAATCTAACGTCCGATTAGGTAATTATAGCAATGTTAGAAAATGTAGAAATATTTTTGTTGGTAGATAATAACGCTTTTTCGTATATTTAATGTATGATTTTTGCCGGGGTGCGTATTTGCGCTTTCGAATAATTTTGCACGTGCACTGCCCATATCAAAATAAACCAACCTCGAAAACTCCCCATCTGACACAAAGATCTTCAACATACCTCTTACGTAAGCCGAGATCTAACCCATTATGATCCAAATTTTGTTGCCATGGCAACGAGGGTCGCTCAGGAAAAAATTTACTTGGCAGCATTCAATGGCCCATCCCTGAAAACTGCCTATTAATGCAAAAATCTTCCAGACATCTCTTACACAGATTGAGTTATAGTCAATTTTGTCCCAAATTACGTTGCCATGAGAACAGGGGTCACCAGGGGAGAAATTAAATGACACCATCAGATAACCCGGGCCCAAAAATAGGGGGTAGGTGCAAAAAGCGCGCAATTATCTTTTAAGGTGCCAAGTTATGGTCCATTTTATCCCAAATTTCGTTGCCATGGCAACGGGGGGCAATCAGGGGTAAATATAAATGACACCGTTAAATTGGCCGACCCTTAAAACCATACCCTAGAACCAAAAATTATGACTCTATGTTATACATAGCCGGAGTTATGATGGTTTAAATCATTGTTTAATTTTCCACATAGGCGCCATTGTAATTTTCCATATTTTTGTAAAAAATAGGTTAAAATGTTGAATTAAAATTTTGTAACCCCCAAAAGGCACTTCCTTGCGCAAAACCACGTCATGTGAGCCATCGTGCGTTAAAATCATTTCAGTCGTTTTTCCTGTACAGGACGACAAGAAAAAAGGGAAGGGAAGGTACAAAAAGTCACGCAAGCATTATATTTCACCTATTCACCTAGCCCCCGTGAATGGATTTTCACCAAATTTTGCACATCGGGAGATATGCCAGACGTAATCATCTGTGCAAATTTTGGTTCAGAAAAATTAAGGGGTTTCGGATATATGGGGGGTCAAACTTTGGGTTCTCCCATTGAAATGGCTGGTCACCCTTACAACAGTGCTGCGCTACTGCGCAGCCTGTCATATATGCATCAACACCTATATTAGGTCAAGCGACAAAGAATTTTGTCACTATACAAAAATACAGTCACATTCAGTGACTTGGTAGCGTAATGGTTAGGATGTTAAACTTGTGATTGTTAAGCAGTTGGTTTGACTCCCAGTTTGGTCGCTATCAAGCGGTTACTGCTTGGATGGGCGACTGTCTGAAGACAAGTGAACCATCTCGGTACATAACCAACACCAAGGTCAACTCAGCCTTCCATCCTCTGTGGGTGAGCACATCAAGTACTGCTCTTTCCAGCTGGGATTATGGTGGGGTGCATTCGCCTGCATCAGATAGCAAGTAACACTGTTTGATCCCATATGGCAGGTGAAGCTTTAAAACTCTGAAATGGGTTTCCCATGAACGCTATACCATTCAGCCATTTTAACCATTTACAATAATCATCTCTTTACTAGCCATGACACAAATTCCATTTTATTTAGTCAGTGCACTTTTCCATTCCTAGTTGTTTTTTCCCTTCAGTTTGTAGTTTTTGTCTAAGATGTTTGAGTTGCAATACTGCAGTACTAGAGATGCAATACTATACTTCCACTGTTCTATGAATAATAACTAGATGTTTCATCTTACCTTTCATTCATTCATCCACTCACTCATTCTTTTATTTGCTCTAACTACTTAATCTTTTATTCAATCATTTATCTGCTACTGTTCATGATGAATACAGATGACGATAACATCAAGATACGTACACCAAGAAATATATTTTTCCCGACATCGAAGCCGGCTGCATAAATCCGAGCGACGTATGGCGGAGTTCGCTCGACAATGATACGACAAGCAAACCGCGAGATTGTGCTCTGCTGAGCGACGGAATTATCACCTCGCTGATCACCCGGCACTGTGTCCATGACAACAAAGTCGATTGGACCCTCGGACGACCGACCGATTTGAAACATGTCAGTGTCGGGGTCAGGATCATACTGGACGATGACGGCTTGAGTACGACTGAGTGTGTAAGACACAGAGTGCTGCTCTGTGTTCTGTATCAACTGCACAACATCAAATCAAACGTCCACTTACAAACATCTCACCAACAGCAATTGCACAACAAGGGAAATGTAAAAGAACACAACATATCCAATTGCTACAGGTGGCAATTAATATCTCAGTGATTTTAAACTACCGAATGACTCTTTATGCAATGCAGCAACCCAGAAACAAATGAAAATACTAAAAGTCTGATTGTATAGTTTGTTGCTCATCCGATTTCTATCTATTTGTCAAAGTTAGCATTTTTTATGCGTAAGCAGACAAAGCTACATTTATTACAAGTCCAAACAAGAAATTTGAGCTAATGCTCACGAGATGCGCGAAAGCCTACAGCAGTTCTGGTTCATGTTAAGTTAATATACGAATACCAAATTCTCTCTCTGGATCGCATAACGATAGTAGCATGGCGCCACCTTGTGAATGATATAGACTTGTGTCGCAGCCCAAAATTGCAAAAAAATCCATAACACCCATTCTGGCATTTAGGGTCATTTAATTCAATGCCAATCAAGAGCCAGTGTATGACTTCCTATTCATGATTAATAGTAACCTAGGCCCTATCTCGCACTGTTACTAAGATACAGGAACTTATTGGCCAAAATTTGCCCACCTCCCTC
>Ga0209671_1002157_pt1 | contig 17659 bp, 10 predicted proteins | sample WorMetHERISLAND2_2_FD_187401 | JGI IMG/M metagenome (GOLD analysis project Ga0209671, IMG submission 187401) | Marine gutless worms symbiont microbial communities from Max Planck institute for Marine Microbiology, Germany - Olavius geniculatus... | ecosystem: Host-associated > Annelida >...
ACATAAACGACTTAATATTATGCTCGTTTATGTGCAGTGCAAAAATTCTTCAGTTTAGTCCACAACCTTTTTAGGAAGCAATTATCCTGCTTCTACCTGTTAATTGAGTGGCTAGGATTAAGGCCCACTCTCCAACCTCACTCTCCGCGCTCAATGAAAGCTGAAATAGATCCACAAGAGAAAAGAGTGAACAAAAACATAACAAAGCAGCAATGCTACAAATGAAGTTTCAAAACACACTAACTGAAAATAAGTCTAGAAAACGAGTATCTTTTTTAAAGTACTGAAAAATTTTGTATCGTCCAAGCCTGCTGAAGTTTGTTTCTCAATTACCAAACAATGGCAGAGTGAAAACTGACTAATTGCAAATTTGCATCAATCCACCAACCAAAAATCACTGAGAAGTAGACGATCGAAAAATTGATCGCCTGGCGGGCATTTTTTAGGCGATCAACCGATATCGCCTCAAACAGCAAGCCCTGCTGCTATGGCTAAGGTCCACCCCTGATGATGACCAGATACTGAGCTGCTGCTGCTGCTGCTGCTGCAGAGGCTGGTTAAGCTATTGGTGTACCCAATGACCTCTCAGTCTTAGGATATCGGTAATCGTATTATTATTATCTGCAGGAATGTGTTCATGGTCAACATCTTCAAGGCCTTTTCACAGGTATTCGATGCCAAGACCAATCATTTTGAAGGCTAAAGTGAAGGCCAAGGCCACAAGTTGGGTTTTTGGGGCAAGTTCACAAAGATTGACTAAACAGTATGAACCAACGAACCACATTAAAGACTAGTTCACACTGTACTATTTTATCTAGTATCAGTAATACAATACAACACCTGACTGTGACCGATACCAAGGATTTCCATCTGTGGTTCAAATTATATCTTAGTCTTTTACATTAATCTGAAGACATCTAAAGGCCTATAATGTTCAAGGCCGCAGAATTTTGTAGCCGTTCCCATCCCTGACTGTCTGTGAACGTTAATAATGATAATAATAAATGCATAGATTTGTATAGCGCCACTGCGCCTGTATGTTTTTGTGGAAGATGGCGTATTTATTTGTAGCTAAAATCCAGCAACTTAAAAATAGTAGTTAAGATAGTGAAATTTAGCTAGATATTCTGTAAGAACTCCAGGCTTTAGTACTGTTGGACAGGTAACAGGATTGGCAAGCAGCCCATAACAAGACATTTGACCTATCGGTCACAAGAGTGCCACAAGCTATGTCAGTTCTTCTCCGCAATTGATTACTTGTTAAATGCATATAGGCCAGTTATCGTTTAAAGCGAATAGATGGACAGGTGATTGCAGTGAACTTGCATTATTCAGCATACTGTACCACAGATATTGATATAGTGCTCTAATCGCCAATACTGCTACAGTTAAAAACGTCATTCTCTGAATAATATCAACATTTCACTCCAAAAAAAATTGAAACCAATTTCTGAAATATGGCTGGTTATAGCTTGAAACCTTTTATTGAAAATTGCGGCCAAACCGCTGCAGATAGAAACATGGTTACTATTGACAGCCTATAGGAAGTTGCCATTGCCCTATCTGATGGTACCATCATTGACTCTCCATGACTTACCATTTAGCCACAGTACTGCACGATTGGCATACCATAGTGAGTTATAACCCTTTAAGGTCATCCAAGGTCAGTGATTTTTACGGGTGAATGCAGCTACTGCTTTCAGCGTGTCTTAGCCATCACAATTCTGTCCATCCGTCCTTCTGTTACACGGGTGGATCAGTCAAAAACGGTGCATCTAGGATCACCAAATCTTCACCGTCGGCTGCCTGGAAGACTCTAATTTCAGGAGCCGTAAAGCTTTTCCCTAAATTCGAAGGGGGTCACCCCGAACGAGGGCGCTAAATGAGGGGGTGGGCAAAATTTGCGATTTTTGGCCAGTAAGTCGCTGTATCTCTGTAACAGAGCGAGATAGGGCCTAGGTTACTATTAATCTCTAATAGGAAGTCGTACATTGGCTCTCGATTGGCGCCAACTTCAATGACCTTGAAAGACCTTGAACGCCAAAATAGGGGGTTTTATGGATCTTTTGGCGATTTCGGGCTGCGACACAAGTCTATATTATTCACAAGGTAGCGCAACTTAACTACCGGTATGGGATCCAGATAGAGAATTTGGTATTTGTATATTAACTTAGCGTGAACACCTCAATTTTCAGCTAAACTACTGAACTATAACTGTTATAGGCTTTTTCGCGTCTTGTGAGCATTAGCTTAAATTTCTTGTCATCTGATCTGACAGGGCGTATGCCACTTCCCTGTTAGTGGCCCTATCTCTCATCGTTTTCGAGATGTGGCCAGTTTTTCGTTGAAAACACACATTATTTTTACCCCCTTTCATTCAGCCCCCAATTTAAAAATGTTCCCTCAGAGTAGATTGCTGAAATTTTGCGTGCCCAAGTTTCACACGTACATAGCTAATTACTCGTGCAAGCAGTTTTCCCCTATGCCCTATTAGCCATGGTACATTCTTTATGGGCGGACAGACAGACAGACGACAGCCATGGCAAGAGCTATGCATAGCTGTGGCGCTAAAAATTGTGATGTGGATGTTACAGGCTATGCAGTCTTGGAAAACTATCTGGAATTGATTTTGAAATCTTTAGTTAGTTTCCTGCTACAGCTAGCATGCATCAAGATCCAGTCATGAGACACAGGTGAACGTGCCCCATGTCAACTTCAGTCAGACAGGCCAGTACTCAGTTTGCCTACCCCAAGGGATGGAAGGCTGAGTTGACCTTGGTGTTGGTTTAGATACTGGAAATAGGTCTTGGAAAGGTACTTGAAAATCCTGATGCCACCCTGGACCTAACTGGGAGTTGAACTAAAGACCTTGCAATTATAACTCCAGCGTCTTAACCATTACTGGGTAATGATTTTGGCTGTAGGTAATGTGTCGTTAGCTGGCAGTGGATCTATCGATTATCCTATAGCTATTGGTCTATCAGCGTCTGTGCCAGCAGCACCGGCTGTGTACAATCCAGTGAATCCAGTGCCTACTGACCTGGCTGTCACAAGGTCACCGATGATGCCTTCTGTTCCCGTTCCTGTCAACTTCCCATCACTTTCACAGCCGCCGGTCTACCAGCCCTCTGCACTGATGGGCAGCTCTGTGCTAGTTGGCACTGTGCCGGTTGGTGGCACTGTGCCAATTCAGTCTCACGCGGTATCTGGTATCGGTGGCTCTCCACCTCCGCCTCCCACGGAAGGCTTTGTGCCATCCCACGGCATTGTGACTGCCACACCGGGCAAGGTGAGTCGATAAATGTTACTGCTTCTACTGTACGTTTGGGCACAGCTGGCCAGGGACAGGTTTGAGGCCAAGGCCAGTGGTCACTGGTCATTGAGGCCAAATCCAAGGCCAAGCCTGTTGTCTTTGAGGCCAAGGCCAATAAGTAAGTAAATAAGTGAAATAAGTATGACAATTTTATGCTGCAAATCAGAAGCCAGTTATAATTAGGGCTTACAGTTTTCCGCAGGTCACTGAATTTTGAGCCAAGCCGTGGAGTTTGCCTTTTTCCACATAATTTTAATATTTTTGTGAAATTTCATGGAATTTTGCAAAAATTGAGAAATGACCGATGATCAGTGTGATCGTCGGCTTTACATCGTAACTAAATAGATGGAAAAAATCACGGAAAAATCAAACTGAACTACCTAAAACTGTGAGCTTTACTAATAGCCATCGCAGTACGGCACACAATCATAAATAAACACAATCTGACTTGACAGATTGCACTTTTGAAAAGTAAAAAAGATTGATAATTTTCTTTTAATGTTGCTAGCATAACTGAGCCTTTAATAACTGAAGTTTTTTGAAAGGATAGAGCTCAGTTTACTCACAAATGAATGGCCATAATAAGCCGCGGAATTTGAACAATTTTGCTGCAGCGAGCTGAGAATTTTGCGAACTGGCCTGCAGAATTTGGCAAAATTTGCTGCAGAAACTAGGCCCTAGTTATAATCTTATTCAAACTGTAATGAACCATAAAAAATTACTCAGTCAAACATAGTTTCAATGCTTCAGACTACTTACCTGGTACTTCAAGAATAGTTACAACAGTTATAACAGTTAAAACAGGAAAAGTCAACATAGTTTTAGTTTCTTTTCACACAGCACATCTATTACAAGTGACTGGAAGCCATGGCATCAAAGCGAAGGTCAAGTCAGTGGTTTTCATGGCCGAGGCCAGACGTTTTCAAAAGCAAGGTCAAGGTGACAACTATCTGTCCTCAAGCTGCCCTCGAGGTCGAGGAGAGTCCACACTGACTCCATCCCTGTAGCTGGCCGATTTTTTGGAGTTTGTCTTCATTTGTGATACCAAGCATTGTATCAGTTGTCGTTTGTGCTCTGTGTGAGGCTGAGTAGCTGGAGTTCTTCTTTCTAGCATAGATGTTACTTTTTTCTATGTGAAAGTTAAGGTTAAATAATAATTACTGTAATAATAATAAACTGGTATTTGGAAGTTGCAGATATTGGACGACTGCCGTTCTAATTTTGTAGTGACTGAACTGATCATGGACATCAGTCCCTATAGGACAGGGGGGACATGTCTCTCTAATATTTAGACTGAAGAGACATATGACGAATGCACCCTTTTTCTTCTTCTTTTCCTCCCCCGAATATTTGAAGAGCAATAGCAGTAGCAGTAACTTACATTGACTTGTCATCCATCATCCATGCAACATTTTGTTCAGTCATTTGTCAGGAAAATCATTAAAATTGTTGCTACCAGAATCCCAGATGTCATACTTTAAAGCTGAAATGCACCATCAATTTCGGTTGTAGCTAACATCCTTCCCCAGGTATATATTTCTAGCTGGATTTCAGGGAGCCTTCTTCTTAGGGGAGGAAGGTGAAAAAGAGGAAGGAGAGGGGGAAGGGAGGGGAAGGAAGAATGTCACTGTATGTCCAGATCAGTGCCTGTAAACTGATATGTACGTTGCAGCATCCAAGTGCATTACTACTGGCGCCACCTACCGAATTGACATCACACATCTTCACACCGACAGCCATCCCACACACCCAGACCTCTGCTACTGCCACCACCAAGTAATTGCTTCTGTTGTTATTCTGCTGATGTTTATCTGTTTGTTGCATTTTGCAAGAAATAAGTAGTTAGAGTTCAAGTCACATCAGTTTACGTAACTGTTATAAAATGCTAATTGGCTCAATCAAATGCTAATTTGTCGATATTTATTAATCTTCCTGTTGCCAGTGTTATTTTTATACTGTAAAAATAAAGTTTAAGGTGGACAAATGTGATAAAACTGTGATGTCACAAACAACTATTAGCGTCAATGTAGCGTTCGACAGAATTTGAACGCTAGCACCATTGATGAAGCTCAGTACTGAGCGAAAAGACCTCGCTTGCATTTCGAGATGTCACTGTCATACTGGAAGTAGGCCAACTGTATGCCCTTTCTGTTGCACCAGTCGCCAACAGATTCTGACTTTTGCTTTCGGAATGCAAGCGAGTTACCCTCTGTGAGCACGCGCTGCATCGACATAATGGCCAGCTCATGGCATTTAAACTTCTTTGCACGCTGAAATACACGCTATAAGCAAAGAGTTAAGACTTCATATTTCCATTTGCACAACATTTTTATTGAAATTAATGTACAGCAGTGTTTTTATTTCAAATGATCTGTGTGTTATTAATTAGTATTACATTCTACACATATTTAGCCAATATCGTTTTTTTGTGCAGCTTGGGCTTTAAGGAATAAGCAGTGTCTGAAAGCAGTTGCATAGTTGAGCTTTGCTGTTATAATCGTAGGGTGTCAGACTTACAATTGAGAGGTCGTGGGTTTGACTCTCGGGCGAATCACTATCGGGTCGTTACTGCTTGGATGGGGTAGGTAAATTGAATACTGGCCTGTCTGGCTGCATGTTCATCTGTGTTGGGTAGCATGTAATATTCTGTGATCCCATGTGGCAGTTGATGCTTCATCACTTTGGATGGGTTTCCCGTCAAGAGCTATGCACAGCTTTTTATCTTTGTGCAATTTGCATGTATTGTAATGTGTTAAACTACCATATCTACTATTCTGATTGTTTGACATTCTGGGTTTTTATTGGTATCTGGTTTTTAATAAGGCCCAACTTAAATCTCAGTTGCAAAAGTCTCTCGGTTGATTTATCTATATATTTACTTGTTCTAGTTCCCAGGTCGTAAAATATCCCAAAATTTGCAAATTCATAGGCTCACGTGTTTCAAAAACTTAACCATAATAAAAAAATTCTATTATTGGTGGCAATAGTGGAACAACAAACCAAAAGTGGATCATCCTGCTTACCCAACAAAACTCGCTGGGTTTTTGGGTTTATCGGCCCAGGTGTTTGAACCCTGACTACACCCCCAGTAAGGCAGCTGTTATCTTGTGGCATGGAATTTGCTTACTGTTGTATTGTAGAAATGCTGCATCGTTGGCCTATAATTCTCCAGCGTCTTACACGCCGCCTGCTAACACTATGCTGCCGATGGATTACAGCCAGGGTCTGTACATTATAAAGCTTGTTTTATTGCATTGGCCTTACTTGTTCTGGTGTTGGCTCGTCATTTCGAAGGGTCATCATTTCGAAGGCTACCATGTAGGGTTACGGTCAGCGTAAGAGTTTAGCGTTTAATAAGTACATTTTCATCGTCGTCTGAAACGGGCCGTATGCATAACATCGTCGTAGATTAGTTTGGAAGTAAGGCTTACGTCATGGCTAACTACTTTCAAACTAGCTAGTTAGGTCCGACGGCATGCAAAATGCTGATTGTAGCGACTGACTAGCTACAACCAATGTAGTTGACGTTGGGTAGTTTGACTCTGGAATTTCCTGGCATAAATGCGCTTTGCCTCAACTGAAAATAGACATTGACTGATTTGTTGTGTGCTGCAGTCTCGGGCATGCTAAGGGTCTAATCTGTCAAATCTGTCTGATCTTCTCTCTGTGGGTCAGCGCAATAAGTGCTTTTGCTGGGATATAAACAGGCGCACCACGCAATGCACTAGCTCCATATCCATGATCTAACAGTGTAAACTGGTGTCTGGCTGGGAGCTAAGGAAACAGATCAGCACCACCCTATGGGCTTTATGGCTCGGAAAGGACTTTACCTTTTTATGTCAGAGATGTGAAAGTCTGTTGCTGTGAACTGTAGGCACAGTGCATGGACTGGTGACTGGGGTACCAGTAGATAGCACGTATCCAATGAATACAGAGCACAGTATGATGGGAACTTCAGGCTTTCAGTCTCAGCAACAGCAGTCGAGGTCATCTGAGGGCTTCTTTGGCTGGCTGCCGGGCAGCGGCATAATGCACAGAGTCATTGAAAAGACCAAGGTAAGGTCGTCACATTTTGCGGGCGGTGGGGTCTTTAGTGAGAGTTTATTGCAAATTTTCAGACGAGTATGCAAGTGAAAGAATTTTGAAAATTGTCGACAATTGACTTAGTTAACGACTAAGCTTTCAGGTCAAAGTTCAAGGTTGCATAGGTTTTTGTGTGCATTTTTGTCTGCGTGATACCTGCACTGCAAGCACTTATTAGCCTTGTTACTTGTTGGCATATTGTGCTTAATGTCATTTGTTTATTTTTCAGAGTTCGGTGGAGACTGTTATCACAACTCTTGATCCGGGAATGAAAGATGTTATTTGTACGTATTTTTTTGTTTTTTTTTAACCATTTTGGCATCATATTTTCAGTCAGTTACTTGAGTCATTGATGTGTTTGTAGAGGCTTCAATCCTCAGATGTAAACTGAATAAATTGTCTCAGGACTATTGCCATGTGGCATGCTTTTAGATTAGTAACTCTATAATTTGTGACCAACCATTAGCATAGATTCTGAAGCTGCCGGTATGGCATTATGGTGCTCGTTTATACATGGTATTTCATAAAAAAGGCATAACTTTCCTTTCTTTCATAATTCACTCAAATTATGATCAATTTACAAGAAATTTTTACCAGGTGTAGCTGAAGAAACACTAATTCAAAATATTTCAACAAAATATGGCTGTTGATTAAATATTCTTTGCTAGTTGTGATGTAATGCTGATGTCATAATGTGCAATGGTTAAAAACTTGCTTATCGCAACCGGTGCTGATGGTTGCTGAATAGCTGCGCTGTTTTGATGGTGAACTTTATCTGGTTCACTGATGGCAAACTGTTGAAGTTTTACCATTGCAGCCACAAAAAATGCCCAAAAGGATCATTTTCTCACACATGTTGGTGGGGATAGCTTGATTTTTACATGTTCCAGCAGTTGAAATGGTTGAGTTTCTGTATTGCAAAACGCCTGATTTTATGCCCCAATTTTTATTAGGGTTGATACGATGAACATTTTTTGTCAGTGAACCAGAAGAAGTTCACCATCGAATCAGGGTAGCAACTGCAGCACCAGTTAAGACAGGAAAGCTTGTACTGACAACACATTATGACGTCAGCATTACATCCTGACTATCAAAGAATACTTAACTAACAACCAAATTTTGTTGAAATATTTTGAATTAGTATTATTTCAACTACAGCTGATAGAAATTTTATGTAAATTGATCACCATTTGACTGAGTTATTAAAGAAATAAAAAGGTTGCTTTTTAGGAAACACCATGTACACTGCATCAATGCTACTTTTTAAATACTGTAACTTTATGACAAATTGGCTGATTTTAATAATAATTTTTAGCATGCAGCATCCTGAAGAAACTTGACGTAAATGATTATAGTTTTGTCCACTTTACCTTAATATTGTTGCTATACATTTCACAACTTTGTGAAATGCATCAGTCATAGTTTGGCCATTTTCAACAATGAATTCATACTGCATTGGCTGCATGCCAACAGTTATTATTTTAATTGGTTAATGTATCATGGAGTTATTAAAAACATAATACTGGCAGAGTTTTTTGGGACATGGTGTATGCATATTTTGGCCACCCGGAATGGTAGTTCCCAGAATGCCTTATGTTTTCAACAGTTTTTATTATTTCTTTTTTCAGCGCGAGATCTCTGTGGTCCCTCGGTCGATCGGCGTGATAAACTAGAGACCTTGGGGCAGCCCACAGTGAACAAAAAAATTGGTGAACTTTGGTCCACCGACAAAAAAGTTACGATGCTAATGTTTACCCACACTAAGTCGTCAATGCGTGTTCTGTGTATGCTAATGAATTTGAGTTCGGGCCATGTGACTTTGCTATGAGGGGAAATTCAACTCCGTAAACTTTTCCCAAAATCTGAGTTTACAGTGCTGGGTGGCCTCAAGTTGGGGTCTGCCCCAAATTTCTAGTTATCTATGTCATCACACAAGTGGGTGGATCTGGATTGTATTGTACAGACTCTGGTGGTGACATCAGTGTCGTAGTGACTTCAACAAAGGAGTCTAAGGTGGCAGCAGTCCGACATGCTTTCCAGGGTATGTTCGGCCGGGCCACAGTCACTGGACTGGTTAGTATTAATGTCTCTCTAGCGCAGTAATCAGGGTTCCCACTTCTAGAAAGTGCTGGATTTTTTGCATTGTTTTTAGGCTTTAGAAAGTCCTAGACATTAACGCTTAAGGTCCTGGAAAATCCTGGAAAATGAAAATTCTGGCTAGTTGATAAATTTTGCTGGGGGTTTAAAATGATAGCGTAGCACTTATTTCTTTTGTGCGTTGGATTATACTCTGTATGTACAGTAAGTAACTGCTGTTTTTCTTTATATTTAAACGTTGGCAGTCTCCTGATGTTATCAGTATTGTTAGCCAAAGAATGATGCCACTGTACACCTGAAAGGGTTATATCACTAGTTTGCCTGTGGGTTATGAGTAGCGAGCTGATGACATGTGAATTTTTATAGCACCACTAAAATGTTGTGACAAACATGAAATTGGAATTGACTTCTAATTGGTGGCTGTCATGTTTGCCCAAATGTCTATTGCTGTCTTTAGATCATGGGTTCAGATAACTGCTACATATTGAGGAACTTTCTAAACTGTTACACTAGTTTTAGTTTCATGTGTAGAAGGTGCTTATGGCAAGTATAGAAACGTGTCTCTGATGTATATATTTGCTTTCGTTCTTTCTTTTGAATACACATCTTGTGGTTGAACTGTGTTTAACCCTTGTTGAGCAGAAGTGCATGGATATGTATTCACGAATAGATATTTGTGGATATGTGCAATTTACGGATAGGATACAGATATGGTTTTATACGATATTATGGATATGGATAGTATGCCATGGTGCATAAAAATGTGTCGTCAATTTAGTAATGACATTAATGACTCAATAGCATCAGCCAGTCTAGCACAATAAAGTCATACATACTCAGACAGTGTACTAGCAAGAAACATGTTTTTTTGTTGAATTCAAACTGTAGGCCTATAGTTGGCTGTTAGTGAAAAATTGATGTACAGATAGGATGTGGGTATCTTTTTGATGATCATTCCATTCATGTGTATACAGATATGGATAGTTGGTGGTGGATATGGGTAATATATGGATGGTTGTGTACTGAGCAGTGATATCCACACACATCTGTTTATGACGCTGTCTGATGTGTAGGAAAGCTAGTCTAGACTAGCAGCACCGGTGGTGGGGGGCTACTCCGCCTAACTACAAAGAGGTGCCCAGTCTGAGTTTAATTACTAATGTATTCCTTGTCACTGTCTGCTGCGTATGAAAGCCAGTGCAGCCTAGCAGCCCAGCCGGTGGGTTACTCGGCCAGAGTGCATCTACCCAGGGAGGGATGGCCAGGCTGAGTTAAACCACTGATGTATAGATGACACTGATGTGTGTAGGAGAGCCGGTCAAGCCTGGCAGCCCAGCCAGTGGGCTACTCGGCCGGAGTCCGTGGTGCAGAGGAACGGATTGACAACTTGCGTCAGAGCGGACTCGTGGACGAAGGGACTGCAATGGTCTCCATTGAGAGCTTTATTGTGGAACTACTGCCCGACCAGTAAGTACACTTGGTGGCTTGGTGTGGTAATGGTAAGATATTGGACTTGTGATCAAGAGGCCATGGGTTTAACTCATGGATGACTCGTGGAAGAAGGGACAGCGATGATTTCCGTTGAGAGCTTAGTTGTTGAACTGTTGTTTTACAAGTGCACAGAACTACCTCCCAAGCATTGTTTGTGTTTGAAATGATACACTGATGCAGTTGAATATTCATGGTTCCCACTTGTCCCGTATTTCTGTTAAAACTATGAATAACAGATCAGGTGAACTAATAACAAAAGCAGGCAAGAAGTCTCATTTTTGTTCAGTTTGACGCAGGGATGGGTCAAGGGCCGTTCTCGAGGTCTAGGTCCAAAAAAATCATGGCATTCAGTTCGAAGCTCTGGCCTCAAAGACCACTGGCCTGGCCTTGGCATCTACAGCTTGGCCTTTAGTCGTTGTTTAGTAGAATTTGCTCTGTGCAATGAAACTGGAACTATGTCGACTGTTAGTAACTAGTCTGAAACATTGAATGTATGTTTTTGTAAGCATTTTTATGGTTCATTACAGTGAGATTAGACTGAACTGGCTTTTGAAGCACAGTCTACTGTTGTACTTGCTTTATTTAATCACTTAGGGCCAGTTTCTGCTGCTAACTGGTTAGTGAAGTTAGGCTTCAACTGACCAATTTATATAACTTGGGTTTCCTGTACCACTAACCAATGGTCAAAATGGCTAAAAAGTTGACTGGCCAGTATCTGCTATTTAGCTGACCATTGTTAAGGACAGTAGAGTATTACGGAAATCACGGAAACTGTGATTTTCGTCGAGTGCTGTGAATTTGCCAGAATGCCGTGTTTTGCCATGTTTTAGCCATATTGGTGTGAGTCTGTGTTTTTTGGAGAATTTTTTGTTTTTAATTAGCATAAGTTGAAGTTTATCGTGTGATTTTAATGCAAAAATATTTATTCTTGTCTTTGCTACCAAAGTTTGTGTGCTTTGTTACTTTATGGCTTAGTATGTAAGTGTGACTTCATCATAGAAATGTGTATTTTAATGCTTCGTAGTGACAAAATTTGACAGATGAAAACCTTCCACTGTATGTAATGATGGTCGTCAATGCTAGTAGATGTTGAGTTTTATACATTGTATAATAGTCTTCGCGCTTGTAATCTGATACCTGTCTTTGCTGTAATTTTTGCAATAGTTTGCTGTGTTTTTTGCCATTTTTTGCTGTGATTTTCTACTGTTCCTAACCATCCATCATAAATTATAATAGCCATATAAAATGCAACTTTTTATACCTCTTTGCAAGCAGTTAATCAAAGAATGTGATACTAAACAGCGTACGGCATAAAAAGTTTCCCTAAATTTTTCTGCTTTTTTCTTAGCAATGTCTGGGAATTTTGAAGAGAAATTTTTCACGTTTGTGATTTAATACAGAAAAAGACATTGTCATTCGTCTATTTCTGTTGAGTTAGGTGCTTATTCATGCTGTAGGTGGTATGACATCAACTGTCTGCTACTGAAGGACCCACGACGTGGAGTTGAATTAACGACCTTCTCCCAAGCCACTCCGTTACCAGCGGAATGTGTCTGTTCCATGCAGGACTCCACTCCGCCAGACTACCCTCTCCGCTGGTCTGGCCTTGCAATGACCATTGGTCAAGCTATCCAGGCCCGAGCTCCACAGGTCGACCACGCGGACTGGCATTCCCACGTTGTCGGGATTTCCCGTGGGGAAATACTGACTACTGCTGCGCGGGCTCTTGCGGGGTTGTATCAAGCACGTCTCGTTCCATACAACAGCATATTGTAGCTGCCAGAAATGCCACGTAGTGCTGTTACGGATTCAGAATATTTGTTCAATTAATGGAATACATGCTGTCGTTTTGATTCTGTCAAAAAACACTATTTATTTGCATGGATTAGTTTACAGTTCAAATTTTCCAGGCCTGGAAACAGTGGAAAGTTATAAAATCAGGCCAAGGCTCTGGAAAGTCGTGGAAAATAAATCAAATTTATGCCGCATTTTAGACCCATGTACATGTTTTCAGCCTTTGTGTACATCATTACTGTCTACTGTCAGACAAGATTAACTACATATTCAGTGTATTTCATATTCTTAGTTGAAAATTGCTGAAACATGTTAGCCAGAGTAATTGATTTAGTAAATGTCTATGAAAATCTCACTCGTTCGATGCTCACTCGATTAAACGGTCTTGAAAAGACATTGAAAGTGGAAATAAATGGTCCTCAAAAGTCATGGAAAACCACTTTTACTGTTTTGTGTGACCCTGTATTTGATGCCTTGCTGTGCAAGTGTTTTCAAAAGGTTGCATGCTGCTATAAATGGACCATGTTTTGTTTCCACTGTCGTCTGCACTGTAGTCCTCGAAATCGTTAGTAAGGCCTTAATGGCTGGTCTGAAGCCTTAGCAGCTAAGCCGTTAAGCTAAGACGTCTTGTCGCTGGTATTAATCTTGTCACTGGTGTTAATTTTTGACACCCAAAAGCAACAACTCATATGCAGACAGTTGCACTTTGCATAATATATGTTGCCGTGCTAGCTTGAGAATTTGAGTGTTCAGTTCTAATGTTCGTTTGATTGGGCCTCTTTACGAAGTTGCTCCATATGAAAGGGGTGGAAAGTAGTCACAGGTCTGTGTAATTAATTCCTTAATTTATTCAATAAGTAGTGAAGTAATTGGTTGTTAAATTGGCAGCCGTGTAATGTATGGATACTGATATACTGTATCTGTTTCTAGATTAGACCCCCAATCCGACTTTTTTAAAAGTTTATATGAAGCGTGAAAAGTTAAAAATATGGCTAAAATTCGGCTGTGCTAACGTTTTCAACTGATACCTGGATTAGACAAATTATTGCTTGACGTTCAAAAAAATGAAGCTCCCATATGACTGCTGGTCGTTTTTATGCAAATATGTAATCACAGTCACTAACTTACAGAATGACGGTCAGTAATTCTGCTGAAAAAAAGCATGCAGCAAGCTGTTCAAACCAAGTGTATGTGATTTTCTCTAAGAAAAAAGCAAAATAAATCCAAATAGCTGTATTTTTTGACGGAGAAAAATTTGTTGGCTAATTCGTTCGGCTTGGGGCTTTATCAGTTGCATTTACGTGGTTGCTATTGTGTACAGAGGGACCTGTGGTGAGTGTTGTAATTTGCCAGCTGCTCAGTCGGTCGGTCTGGCTGTTGTTGTTTCATGTGGGCTTAGTTATTTGGCTTCTGTCATTCTTGTGTGAACTTTGTCAGCGACGTCAGCTCTACACTGTGTTCAGAAAAAAAAACATTCACTCATGTTTTCTTTTATATCTCCATGGAAAATGTTTTGATTTCCATAAAGTTTTCAAGGGAATTGTGTGTATTACACCAGTGGAAAAGGTAGATATTTTTTGCTACTGGTGACGTCATGCTGACGTCATATTTTTGTGTAGATTTGTAAGTTGCAGGTTTTACCATTGAAGACAGGCATTTGATGAAATTGTTAAAGCGTATCAATTGGTCATTGTGTTAACTGAACTCAAAAATATGCTAATGCGTCACGCAATTTTCCATTGTGAACTGTTTTCGTGCTATATTTTTGGGCTGAATGCGAGATCCTCAACTTTGTTGATGTTGGCATCCTTATGTGCACTGCATCACTTCATGGATGACCACTTGCCTGCTATCAGTCGAACAGCTTGATATTGCCAGTCATGTTAATTTTTTTCTTTAAAAGTTAATTTCCATCAATATTCAATTCTCTGTCCATTGTCCAGAAACATCTTGCACACACTTGCTGCTCCATAACCCTTGCTGACTTGGAAACTTTTTATCAAATGGCTGTCTTCAATGGTAGAACCCATAATTTACAAATGCAGAAATATGATGTCAGAATGACGTCACCAGTATCAAAGAATACGTAAGTTTTCCACTAATGGTGTATTTGTTTACTGCTAAACATTCCCTAAAAGTTTGTGGAAATCTGAGCATCTCTATAGATTTAGAAGGAAACGCGAGTGGGTGTTTTTTTCGGAACATAGTGTATAAATATTGTTAGTAGTATTAGTATTTATAGTGTTATATTGCTATTGTTGGTGGCATGGCTTAGCGGTAACGCATTTGATTCAGTCAACGAAGTTACTCTATGCCAGGCCAGGTTAGTACTGTGATGGGTGACTGCCTGCGGGCAGGTAAACCATCTCGGTATTTAACCAGCCGTTTAGATCAACTCAGCCTTCCATCCCTCTGGGGTAGGTAAACCAAGTACCAGCCTATCTGGCTGGGGTTAAGGCAGAGCACATTCACCTGTGTCGGGTGGCAGGTAACACTGTGGGATTCCATACGGCAGGTGACGCTCCGTAGCTCAGGAATTCAACACGCAATAATATCTCCCCGAAACCATTTTTGGCCGTTTTCGAGTTTTGACTCATATCGCCCTTACATAGCTTTGTAAACTGTTAAAGTTTTTTGCTCTGATTATTATTATTATTATTATTAGGCCATATCACTGTAGTACAAGCAGTTTCGCCTATTACTACCCATTTCTGCATCGGGTGATCTGTCTGTCTTCCGTCTGTCACTCTGCTTAAACCGTTCAATGGATTTACATACCAACTGGTAGGTACGCAGTCTTGCAGGATACAATGCCTACTTATGATTCACCAGGGGGCAGCACTAAATTCACGATTTTGTCTTTTACTGAATCACTTCGGTCACTTGTTCATTATCTGATGACTGAGTGGCCGTGTTGGCATAAGTGGTAAATGGATTAACAGCTGTGTGATAGAGTTGTATTATCAACTTTATATTGAAATTCTCTGCGCTTGTTAGATGCGTGTGCAACCTGGCATTGCAGTTGGTGGTATATTTGCTCGTGTCAGAATCCTCATGATCTTTAATTAACCGTTGAATTCTCCCGATGTTTCAGGTTGCCAATTATCTGGTGAAAATACCAAATTCAGTGTATTTGACTGACAAAAATTGCCAGATTTTCAGCAATAACAGAATTATAGTTAATGCCAAATTAATGCTGAATTGATGCCAGTGTTCAGTTTAACTGACAAGTGCCAAAATGGCGAACTAAAGCTTTTACAGCAAAATTTCTTGATAAGTTTAAAATGCCTAATTTGACATATTTGGAATTTATAAATGTCTGTTGGCAACCCTTTCAATGCACAGTTGGTGGAATTCGCTGGTTAATTAAACAATGCACAGTATTGCAAGATTGCATTTTTTCTCTGTTAGCAAGTGTCAATAACAGTAAATGGTCCTCGTATTGTTCATGCATATCAAGTTATGGGGTTCAGTTATTGGATGAGGTTGCTGTTTTGTTTACATTTCCACTGTAGTGGCCAGATTACAGTGCGTATTCGTACATGCTTGTTTTGTCGGAGAATATATAGTATGTAATAATATGTTATAATAATAAATTTATTATACAGTATGGGCCAAAAACGGACCTGTTTGAGCGTTGATAACTTTGTGACGGTTAACGTTAGAAAGGCGCGTGACATGTCAAAAGTTTCAGAATGTTGTAGAGAAAAAGCGCCGACACTCCTCTTGCATAAGCATACGTTTAAACTGCACTAAGTGTGCCAATTTGGTCAGTTATTTATCAGAAAAATAATTACAATTGTTGACACCAGATTTCATCTTTTAAAGCTACAAAGCACCAAATTCGATTTCTGTTGAACCCCAAACTCCGCTGGGGAGCTTACAGCGCTGCCTTATTTTTTTTAATTGTATTTTAAGAGTCCTACTTATAAGAGGCTTGAAGAGAGGAAGAAGGGAAAGGAAAAAGAACGGGGTACTGAGGGGAAAAGGGAGGAACAGGAAGGGAAGGGACAAAAGGGGGAAGGGAAAGGAAGAGGACAAGAGGCGAAGCGACGGGAGGCGAGGCCCCCTGTTCACATTTTTGGCTACGCCACTGTGGTTAGATGAGATCAGTGTCATAATATTTGCATACTACTTTCCAGTCTACTTGACAATATAAAGGCAGAGTATTGACCCTATATAAGAGGTGCCTGTTGCTGGGATGCAACGGAACACAAAAACCGAGACAGGAAAAAGCCGAGAAAAATTATAACATGTAAATATTAATAGGTTCGGTGTATGACGTTATCGTTGTGCTATGGCAAAATATATTTTCGACAGTTAGTCAGTCGACTTGAAGCAAAAACGTGAGAAGGAAATAGGTCCTAGGAGTGCGATACGTCAAAGCAACAATAGCAGCAGCAGCAGCAATGCTGGGCCACTGGAGTAACTTATAACTCGAATACACGGCGAGTAATTTATTGAGTTTCGAGTACTCGTTTAATAATCAGGCAGTTAAATAAATTGTCATAAACTTTCAATGATACATTATACAGGGTGGTCCAACAAAACCGGACCTGTTTGAGCGTTGATAACTTTGCGACGACTAGTGGTAGAAAGGCGTGTGATATGTCAAGAGTTTCAGAATGATCTAGAAAAAAGTACCTAACTTGCATAGCAGATTATTTAAATACTTTTTGCCTAATTTGCATAAATCATTATTACTCCTAAAATTTAGCCGGATTCGACTGTAACGCATGAATTTATCATGGATATTTGAGCTTTTGTAACTTAGCGATGTTTACTGGTGGAAAGACGTGTGATTTGTCGAAAGTTTTTTAATCGTGCATAAAATAAGCTTAGAACTTGTATGTCTGTCTATTTAAATATTCTTTGTTCGAT
>Ga0209671_1002158_pt1 | contig 17657 bp, 9 predicted proteins | sample WorMetHERISLAND2_2_FD_187401 | JGI IMG/M metagenome (GOLD analysis project Ga0209671, IMG submission 187401) | Marine gutless worms symbiont microbial communities from Max Planck institute for Marine Microbiology, Germany - Olavius geniculatus... | ecosystem: Host-associated > Annelida >...
GCCCTAGATAGGCAGCGGTGGGCAGCGATAGTAAGAATGGCGTCAGACACCAACGGGCATTGAGCCCACGGTTGTCGATGATGATGATGATGATGATGCACAGTGGATGAGTCTTGTAAAGATGGGCATTGCCATCTGGAATCGTTTCAAATCAACAAACCAGTGTTTCAACTAAATTGTTTTCCATGCACATTATCGCAAATAGTTGTTGCCAAGAGTTTTTTTTTCTTCTGCAGACGTCAACAAAAAACAAAAAGCTGCTCTCTGTTACAGAGAGGGTCACCAGGTGCATATAGGTTTACACTGTAAATACAAAAGTCAGATGCTGCCAAATAATGCAAGTGTTGAATAGAGTTTAAACTGACATAGAATGCTTTGTGTATATGTGTTGTGAGTAGAAGAGGCTTGAACCCACCGCATCGTGTCAAGTCAATATCAATGGCAAGCTTCTCAGTGGATGAAATGGAGTTCATCAAATGCCGTGGAAATGACGTATGTATTTAGATAGATATAACTAATTACTGTGTCAAAAACATTGGACGACATGGGACCACATTGAATGGTTGGGATTACGATTAGTTTTTAATGGGTCTGATGCAGTCATTACTCATTATTCCTGGTTGCCATTTTTCGTTAGTTAAGTCAACTGCGTGCGCTGTCAGCTGCGCTCAGTAAGTTACAGTTTTGCTGCTTTTGTACTGTTGTATCTGTGGCATTGAATCAAAGATGTAGTAGTGTAAATCTGTGTCTATAGAAACAGCAGTACTAGGTATGAAAATTGTCGTGAAATTTATGGATTTTCGTTATTAGCTAGATCACCATAAACTGCCAGGTTTTTATTATTTGGACAGGTGACTGCAGGAAGGTATAATGTAAAGTAGACTGTGAAGACAAAACTGATGGATATTACATAGAAAGTTTGTATTTATAGCTAAATGATAAACCCATGACAGTTGTTGCAGCATTAGCCGACAGGTTAGAAAATGTTTATGCATGTCTGTTTTCAGTTCTGTCGGAAGGTGTGGCTAAATCGCTACGACAGCCAGCTGGCTCCGGAATTCAACGTGAGAGACGAGCTTCGTATGCGAGAGATGATGTCTCAGAGGTACGACAAGCGGCGCTGGTACGTGGAGCCAACTGAAGCAATGTTCGAAGAAGCAAGGCAACAGAATTTGACATCGGCAGTTGCCAGGGCCTCAGCCACGGCTAAACCACTGACATTACTTGTCGGTGGTAATGTAGCACCGCTGAACGTACAGCCCGATATGGTACATGAATTATTTGCATTATCTGTTTAGTAATCTACAATATTCTGTTTTGTGTTGTGCAGTACTGATTGATCTGCAGTACTTTGATTCTCTTGCTTAGATGGAAGTCATCTAGATATTCCGGTCTTGTGAGTGGTGTCTGGCTTTTTCGCCCCTTTGTCGTTTTGTCCCCTGGCTGATTCACTCTCTGGCTGATTTGCCTCCTGGATTTTTTGCCTCTTGGCTCTTTCACCCTTTGGCTGATTTGCCTCCTAGCTTGTTTGCCCCCTGGCTGATTCGCCTTTTGCCTTGGCTGATTCTCTCCCGAATCAGCCAGGGGGCAAACAAGCCAGGTGGCGAAACGGCAAAGGGGCGAAAAAGCCGTAATTCCTGTGAGTGATGTTTCAATCACAGAATCTGTGATTTAAAAATTGTAATCCTGGGATTTTGTTTTTCCCGATTGGGCATTACATCGTATTTGCTGTCTTTATACTAGCTTTATTAGGTAGGTTTACTGTATCTAGATGACTGGTATGGTAGGTATATCCAAACTGCTGCGTTGTGCACTCTTGTGGTGTTTTTGATTTTTTTTGTAACTATTAATTGATGTCACTGACTTGTCTAATTAAATAAGTATTGATTTTCACTTAACAGTCGAGAAAGTACTGGTCAATAATTAGCATAATCCCAAAAATCAAACTTTTTCACTTATGGTATATATTTTACTGGTTTAGCTCAATAGGCTGTGTACTGTATTGTGCTTTGAATTGTAACTGCTTTAATGCAGCACTTGTGCCAGTGTCATAATTTTAGCCAACTGTACTTGAGTAATGGTCGAGCTTATGGTACGAGTTGTCATCTCTCTTTTGTCACCTGTAGTACATGTATTATGACTAGGTGTTAGGTCGTAAGGGAAAACTTTTTACACACATAATTAGCTCTTTGTCTTAAACCTAGACATGCAAAATTTCAGCAATTCACTGCAAGGGGAACATTTTCAAATTTGGGGTTGAATGGAGGAGGATAGGAAAATGAGCATTTTTCATGGGAAAACTGGCCATATCTCGGAACAATGAGAGGTACGGCTTAGGTTACTATAAGTCACGAATAGGAAGTGGCATACACTTTGTCAGATGAGATGGAGATCATTGACCTTGGATGACTTTGAAGGTTACTGACATCCATTATGATTAGCTATTCTAATGACAGCTGGACTTTTTGTCAAGTACTAGAGTAAACTTGATTCGATGATTTAAGGTTCTTAGCGGTTTTAGTGTAGAGTGATGTTCATCAGATGTGATAGATTGTACTGTAATGATTGTTGTGGTCTGTTCAGCTGGCAACATCCCCTCCTGCAGCTAACCAAACTCCGCAGCCTTTACAGCGACCAGCGACGAGACATTCCAATGTACCCACTTCTACTCGGCCTCCGGTCCAGCAGCCGCAGCCAGTCACATTGCCTTCGCCGCGGAGTCCACCAATCATTGCCAAGCCGGCCGCCGTCGACTTACTTGCCGATATTGGCTCCAGTCCTGCCACTGCAAATCAGCAGCCATCTCAAAATGCTGCTGGTACGAGGGTTGATTTTATCACGTTGACTTTTTGAAATAGCAATGCAAATGCCACAGTTAACTGTAAAAAGTAGAACCATCATGTTAATTTAACACGTTAATAAGATTAACACACATACATAAATTTACTAAATTCAGTGAAGCAGGAGTTCCAGTATGACTGTCGAATGAATTCAAGTAAAATTGGTTTGGTTTTCTGTCGTGTGCAGATACGTATGGATTTCAAAACTTTGCAGCATTCACGGCTCAGTCAGCAACTGTACCACCCATCTTGAGACCACCTGGTATGCCAGTTGTTTCTTCGAGGGGCATTCAATAAATTCCAGGACCGCATTCTTAATACAGCGAAGTAAATCGCAGAATTCTGACAGTTATGTTACTTTTCAACATATTCTTCCTGCAGCTTACTGCAGTGTTTCCATTGTTCTACAGGTCGGCTGGAACCCGTATAGCATTAAGTTTTTGTTGGCACCTGTAGAAATTTTCGGACAAAATGCTGTAGAACATTTTCATCGTTTTTGAACTTAATGTCTCCAAGTGACTCGTTCTGTGGTCCAAACAAATAAAACTTACTTGGAGCTAAGTCTGGACTGTGTGGCAAATGATGTAGCAGTTCCCAGTCCATCTTTTCAATTTTCTTAATTGTCTAACCGGCCTATCACACAGTGGTGCACTGCCATTTTGAAGAATGACATTTTTTTGCACCAACCTGGTTGATTTCTGCAAATTTCTGGTCGTAATAATGCACAGTAATATTCTGCATTTACTGTATGTCCTTCAAGCACAAAATCTGCAAAAACAACTCTCCGAGTGAACCAAAAAATGCTTTGCCTGCAGCTGACCATTGTTGCCATATGCAGTGCTTCAACACAGACATTATCATTAACTGAATGATGGCCGCTGCAAAAGCTCCCGGGGAGAATGATTCAAATACTTTAAACGTGATAAAGTGTCACTGCTAAATACTACAGATATTCTACCATAAATTTTAGCACTTCTATGCTTTCTCAGACTATACATTTTCATGATTATTCTCTGACCCTGCCAAACGTCAACGCCCATATATTTTAATAATAATGATGCCACAGCATGATGTCCTAAATGGAACCATGGTAAGTGATGTACAATAGTGGCCATACAACTTCATAATAGTTTTGGTTTTCAACGGTCACTGTGTGCTTACTGAGAACAGTCCTGGAATTTATTGAATGCCTTTCGTGTACTTCTGTATTATTTAGAATGAATATTTGAAACATGTAATATTGTTTTGGGACTGAAATAATGCAATGATGTCTGCATTGCTATAGACCATTTATGTATTAAGCTAGCCAGTACTCAACCAACATTGGCATTGTATTACATCTTATCTTGAATCTCACCTTTTATTTGTCTCTATACGGTATTATTTTTGCTAGTCTTTTGCAGTATACTTTGCAGCTAGTACTTAACCAACATCATGATTATCATTTTACCTTACATTGACTTTATTATAATTGAGTGATGAATTCATGAACTATTGACTTCATATTGATGTTGTAGTAGAGACAGTATGTATCGAGACAGTGTGTATTGCATGCGACTCTGTGTTGAGAGACATTTGGCTGCTCTAGCCGATAGCAGGTTGTAATCGTTAGTATGTTTTATTGCTTTTATAAGGCATGTGTGACTGTGTGTGGGGGAAGTGTAGGTCTCCTTGCTGTTGCATTTATGTGTTTATTTTTTCTTGTTATTTGTGTCTGTTATACTGGTGAATAAACATACTCATCATGTTATTTGCAGGTGGTGCTCCAGCGTCGTTACCCCCGTCAGCTGGTGCTCAACCCGCTTCGTTTACATCATCGCAGCCGGCTGACAAATATTCGACAATCGCTGACCTAGAGAGTGTGTTCAGTTCAACGTCAATAGGCAGCGGGTTTGGCTACCAATCTGTGGCTGCCAGCGTCAATTGGCCCGGGGGTGCCACAGTACTAGGGGGCCCTGGAGGTGCTATGGTAGGGGGTCCTGTAGCGGGTGGTGGTGGTGTGTGGGGTCCCTCTCAGACAGTGAACATGGGACAGCCTGTTAATATGGGTCAGCAGAGCGGGCCACCAATGCAGATGTACGGAGCTAGCAGTGTGGCAAATTCTGCAGCTGTGCCTCCGTCCTATTCAGCCGTGGCAGGTAACGTGTCTTCGTGTTTGTTTTTTATTACCGCGATGCTGTGTTTGAAAATCAGAAGTTGAGACTTATTTCGGGGCGGCTGTATGAAGTTATTGTCGCCACTTGTTCTTTATTCGGTCTCAGTTTTAGGCTTAGGATCGATATTTTGTGTTTTATGTGTTTCGTATTGGTTTTTGTAACGGTTAAATTTTGTGTTTCGTTATGATGTGTTTGTGTGCATTGCCTGCAAAGGCCATTCCCGAAATGACCTATTATGTGTTGAGAGGGATATTAACCCTCTACTCACTCACTCACTCGGCTGAGTCCACTCAGTTTACCGAGTCTTCTTGAATACCATTACTCCATCAGACAAATTTCATTGCACGTAGTAAATGCAGTCAACATACGAGTCTGCTAACTTAAGTGAGGAACTGAGCGATCTGTCTCGAAAACTTTGCTAGTGATTGGTTCGTCATGACCTCATGCACGAATATAGACAGCCTGCATTGGATATCATCTAATGTGCCAGAACTGCATCATATTTGCAGCGGCTGGAAGAGAGACTGCAGAAAAGGCACTGCGGGTAGATGTCATGTTTAAATATTAGGTAGTCCAGTGCAGTTCAGTGTAAGTAGTAGTAGTAGTAGTAATTGACATTGCGGTAGTGGCTGGTGCTGTATATTGTAGCTGCTCCTAACCAGTTCTCTACTCCGGCAATGGTCTCGTCCAGCGGTGCAATGCAGTTTATTTCCCAGCAACAGCCGGTGAACTACCCTCCTACTGCTGCCGGTGCCACTGTGCCCCAACAGTATGTACCCGCAGGCTACGGCTTCTACGCCCCGCAACCACAGATGCACCCTGGGGCAGCCCCAGTACATCCTGTGGCTGCCCCAATGCCGGCTGGGTTTTCCGTTTATGCCTCGAGTCAGCAGAAACAACAGTTTGTGAACGGAGCCTCTGCTGCCAACACAGGAAGCGGCAGTAGTTCAGCTGGTACTCACGTGGCGCCGTTGGCTGCAGCTGGTTCCTGGCCTTCACAGACACAGCAGCAAGTCGTTAATCCATTTCTGGTGAGTGTGTTGTTTGATTTGTTAGTATTCTTTCACAAAATTTTTATGAATTTTGTTTGTGATAGTGTTTCAGGAAATTGCAACTACGTGGCATATCAGGAAAGTGTGGTCTTTTTTATTTTTGTGACACCTTTATCAGTTGTCATCCAAGTTTGCTATCTTTTAGCAGAAATGTACCGAAGGATTTGGAAAAAAGCTTTTTTTTGTATTCGCTAGTTGGTAACATAGGATTTATGGTTTAGCTGCAATGTGTGCTTTGGCAGGGAGTTTGACCTCAAATTTCTGTCTCCGCTGTAGGTTCAAGGATCTCCCATTTAGCACCATGCATCTTGATTGTGCTAGCCATGAATGTGACAGACGACAGACAGACAGACCACGCTGTGGAGAAATGTATAGGAATAGGTGCAATCGCTGGCATTGCAAGAGCAATTTCACTTAATAAGAATAATACCAGGACCATTAATGGTGATGATCATTAGCTGTTATATGTGTGCTGTAGACATCTCCGCCCGCTGCTAAAGGTGCTGCAGTCGGGACAAATCCTTTCTTGTAGCAGCATATCTATATTTGATGTGACCTACATTCTGACACACATCTGTCTGCTGAATACTGATCGGTCCATGTTGTGACCTAGATTATGACGTGCATTATTTTAACGAATGCTGATTGGCCTAGAATTGCTATGTGATTGGTGATTGGTCCAACCCAGTTTGTACTGTGACCTATTAGTTATCACCGATTGTTCAAGCTTACTGTGTGATAGGCCCAGCTATCCGTGCAGGATATGTTATCATCAGTGTTGTCCTAACACTTAATTTTTATCATATGTGTTGATTAGTTCCACAGTTAATTTTGTTAATCGTACTTTAAATCACTCTGATTAGTATCTTTGGTTAAAAAATTGGTTCAGGAATTTGCGACTTTTCAATATATAGTTGCAGGTTTCCAACGGAGGATATTATCGCTGCTCAGAACTTCAATTCTGTTCCAAAATTGGGTGTTTTTCCATCCCAGATGTTGTATTTTTGGAACATATTTTTTCAACAAGAACTAAATTTTTTTGAAAGGCTAGAATTTGTGGGAGGGGCAACCCACTGATGAACTTTATGGTGTATAGATGACAGAATGAATCTTTATCAGGATTTTTGTTTTGAAGGGCAACTACCATCAAAATTGACCTTTTTGATTTTAATGTATTTTCAGACAGTAGACTACTAAAGACTACATGCACGGTACTGCGGCAAAATGTTTGATAATAAATGTGTAGTTCATTTTTAACCAGAACATGCTGGGAACCAGCTACAAGGAATTTCGTGACGTCACAAAATTCCTCGTAGCTGGATCTCGGTCGCTCGTACGGTGATGAAGACTTTTGCCTTCTTCACCGTATGGGCAAACGGGAACCAGCTGCGGTTCAAGGCGGCGGTGGCAAGCAGTCATAAGTTCCGTTTTTCGGTTTATCATTTGTTTATTTGCTTGTTGTGTACGTATATAATGTTTTTGCATTTTATGTTACACTTAATAGTTAACGATTGCCAGTTGTTAATGTTTCTATGAGATATAAACATTGCGTTTTGCGCTACGGTCATCTGCTACTAATTATCGGAAAGGAACCAAGTGTAAAAGTAGTTTGGTTAAAAATTTAATTTAGTCTCTGGCTATTTATAGCACAAAATAGATTTATCATCAAAGTTGTTTTTTTAATAATAACTGCTTCAGTGGAAAGTTTGATGCATATATTTGTAATATAAATATGAAATCCAAAGATATTCTGCAATAAAGATTTTTTTGTGGTAGTTGCCTTTTAGAAGAATTTCACGGTTTTCCAATACCGTGCTGATGTTTAAGTAATGCAAGATAGCCAACCATGCAATGTGATTTTTTGTCACTGCTTGTTAAAAAGTGAAGGTCAATGCTGCATTAAAATTTCAACTGTCTACATTTTTGGCTGATATTTTTATTGTTCATTATTGTGATTTGTAATCATTGTGATTTATAGTTTGACAAGCCCACCCAGTGGATGGATGGTATTTGCCGTAGTTTTCAGCAGTATGTTATGTATACAGGGTGGTGCAAAAATTTAGCTACTGTACTTTGTACATATCTTTGCTAAATGTTGACTAATTTTCACAATTTTTACGTGCGACAGCAGCTACTGCTGTAGCGCGTCTTAGCCATTGCAATTCTGTCCATCCGTCTGTCCATCACATGGGTGGATCAGTCAAAAACGGTGCAAGCTAAAATCACCATATCTTCATCGTTGGCTTCCTGGAAGACTCTAGTTTCAGGAACCGTAAAGATTTTCCATAAATTCGAAAGGGGTCACTCTGAACGAGGGTGCTGAATGAGAAGGGGGTAGGAAAAATTTGTGATTTTCAACCAATATTGGAATTCATGCACTGGATACAGTGCTAGGCGTCATCTGCCATTGATTCTAAATGAAACGTTGTTCGCACCAGCCCTTCACGCGTGCATCGCTGTCGCGCATTCCTCTTTGCGTTAGCTGGACTTTTCTTGTTTACCAATAGACTTTGTAAGAAATTTGCTGCTACATGTAGTGGATTGCAAATTGCGCCTATAATGTTGCTACACTACCTTGTAAAACATAAATATCCTAATACAATACAGTAGCTTACTTTTTGCGAGGCCACCCTCTGTCAGTCGCTCTGGTGTTTGGCTCTCTGTGAATGTTATATAATGTTGTAATTTCAGTTTGTTTTTAATCAGTGCCGCACTGACTTGGGATCACTTAGTGCACTTTTGTTGCTGTGGGTCATCGTGATTTTGCCCTGCTTCAGCGTCTTACGGTGCTGTTGTCATAACTGTGTTTTGCATTTAGTGGTACTGCTTGGTACTCACGTATAGGTTGAAGAGTTTTGGGCAGATTTATTGCTTTGAAAATCGACTTATACACTGTTGTTCAGAATATAAATAGGTTTGTGGGTTTAATTTCAAAACAACCTGGGAATTTTTCAAAATTTGTATGTCCGGGGCTTAGTTATGCATAAGTTTGTCATTTATTACTTTTGTATATGTTGATCACACTTTTCCTTAAGATGTTTGTAAGTTTTATATTTCTTTGTTTTTTTTCTGCATTCAATACAAGAATTTTTGTGAAAAGGCTCCTGGTTTGTTGAAGTGATTTGACATTGTTACGAGGGAGGAATTTTTTGGAGCACCGTATATTGCGAGTTGTTTATGTCATCCATTGTGATCAGTGTGAAATATGGAAGTGATTTTGAGTTAGAATCTCATTCGATACGATTTTCCATTGTTACATGGTACTGTAGTTTTGTCTAGTACATATCATGTCTAATACGTAAGTGTATTCTGGCGATGAGGTTAAGTGATCTAAAGCTATGTGGCCTGACTGGATCATGTTGTAGTTATGTTGGATTTGTAAAAATTTTAGTAGCAGTGGCTTAAGTTTGCTTCTAGCCCTGTAGCAATTTTGCTTCAGTTTTGTTTAATCCAGACTCTGTGCTTTTATGTTAGAACTGATTCAGTACGTGTATTACTGTAGTTTGCAAGAAGCACGTGACTATGGTTTACCTGCATTGAGTGACTAAAGCTTGGAGCTAAGTTATTTTTTCGTTGTGTAAGATTTTGCTGTTTGCTTTCAGGCCCATAGACAAGGAGGTTCAGTGTATTTGATCAAAAATTCCCACCCCATCAGCCAGTAACATGAAGCATAGAATAGAGAATAACCAAAAATGACATCACCAGATGCGACTCTCGAGCTTGAAATGCATAGAAATATGTTTGCGGCTTCGGCAAGCACTTTCTCAGACCTTGTAGCTTGATTAATGGAGAGCCACTTTGAACCCTGCTTTGGAAAGGTCTGGATACGGGCATGGCGTTTTTGTCGCCATTCTAATGGGCCACATTACAGACCTTGTCTGTCTCTCTCTGACCGTTTGTATGTTTGTTATTGTAGCTCATTTGGGCACAAACTCGAAAAAAATCATAGAAAAGCAGAATTGTTGTGAACATTTTCCATGCTGAAGTAACCAGTATGCCAAGTTTCAGTTAAAAACGATCCAATTCTACCTCACAAACACTGTAAAAGTGTGGCACCTGCAGTCATTTGGTACATTATTTGCATATATATTTTGCTAAAAAAAAGTTTCGCTTTGCGAATGTGAGTTTCTGTTGTCAGCACGATATCACAAATGTGAATTGTATTTGTATGTTATCGGATGGATTTGTTATGTGGATTTTTATGAAACTGATTTGTTGTTAATGGAGCATTATCTCATGCGCGAGCTTAATTGATTCTTTTTATGTATAGGAGAAGTGATTGTAGATATTCATTACAATGATGTTCATGTGCTGTAGTTCACTTATTTATTTCTGGTAATTTGATATAGTACTGACTGCACGTGCACAAGCAGCTGATTGGTAAAAAGTGCACGGCAATGTGACTTGGTGGCATAATGATTAGTCGGTTGGATTTACGATCATACGGTCACAAGTTTAACTCCTCAGGTCAGGTCACTATCAAGTAGTTATTATTAGGATGGGTGACTGTAGGCAGGTAAACAGTCTCGGTATATAATCAACCACCCAGGCCAACTCAGCCTTCTATCCATCATGGGTAGTTAAGTTGAGTACTATCCTGCCTGGCTGGGATTAAGGCAGGGTGCATTTACCTGTTTCTTGTGTGCCAGGTAACATTGCATGATTAAATATAGCAGCTCTATAATCTGTTTTTTTCTTTGTGTGTGTGCTTGTCTTGTTACAGTTTTAATTGTGTTTGTGGCTGCTCTTGAGGCGAAATAAAGGTATTCACAGGCTTTAACCCTTTAAATGGCTACTGGGCTTATTTGTAATGGTGTTGTGTGTATCTGTTAAGTTATTGTAATCATGTTGAGTTAATATGGAGACAAGTTTTTTTTCAGTGGCTGTATAATCTTGCATTTAACTTCCCATGCAAGCCAACTCAGCTTGGCCATACCTCTGTGGACAGATGAAAATTGAGTTCTGAAGTCAAGAGCATGGATTGTATATTGGGGCCAGTAGCTGTATAAGCTGTTTAAGTGAAGTTTTGGGGTTGAACTCTGGTAGCCTTAAGTTTTTTCTATTTACGATGTCATGGAGGCCTTTCCCAGCACCGTTAATGTGACTTGCCATATGCTACTTTTTTTGGCAAAAATTGAGAGCATGTTTTTAAAAGTTGGGGGTCCTGTGAGGATCTCAGGATGAAAGCCAGCCCTAGTGGAGTACAGGGTTGGGGCCCTGGAGGTAGGGGTTTGTAGAATTTTTCCACCCAGAAGCTGAAATATTGTAGCTTATTGTTGGCATAAACTTTGCTTTGAATTTAATGCAGGGACAACTCTACTGCTTTTTTGCTATTTTGTGTTATAAGCAATCTTACTCAGCTACTGGTATACAGTTGCAACATTATAAATTTTATTTTAAATTGGGACAAGTTAGAATACATTAGGTGCACCTCATTTCATAATGTGAGGTGTTGCAACCCCCCCCCGAGTTACACTCCTGATCTTTACACAGGTTGGGGGAAGTTCTGCCAAGCAGCGTCAGCATAGGTTAAAGGTACTGGCTGGAAGTTCCAGTTTTTCTACAGACAGCTCCAAATTTCTGACGGAGGATATTATGATGCTCGGAATTTAAATTTTACCCCAAAACTGCCAAAAATGGGTAACATTTTAGCCCCAAATTCTGTTTTGGAATAAAATCTCTTGATGGCCCGAAATTTAGGGGTGGGGCAATTTGCCTTCTTTCCCATCTTTTCTGCCAGGATGCTGCTGCTGCCAAGAGATATCTGTTGTCTAGATAAGACGTTGATTCTGACGTGAGACACTGATTCTCGTGAAAGTTCACATATCACACTGCATTAGTTGTTGTACATCTGTGTAGCTTGTTGTAATGCACGTGCTTGGTCACTATGTTTCTGTGATTTTGTGATCTATATTCATGAATCGTCTGCTGCCCTTTGTTATCATCATTTTCACTGTTTCGCAGTTATTCGTCATTTGTATTTGCACAGAGCCGTTAACTGAATAAATGAGTGAACATGTTGAGAATTACGTTCGTTTGTTCTTCAAATGGTTTATATTTTCGTGAAACTGTCTGTTATTTATTGCGGCTTTAGCAGTCCATGGCACTTTAGCAGCAAAAACTTTGCCAGGTGGTCCGGAAATTCTTACAGTGGATCTCTGACTAAAAAAAATTTCTATATTAATCGATGTAGTATTTAGGATGAACTTGAATTATTCAGCATGGCTTGGACTGCCCCAAGGCTTGGGCCAGCATGTCATTTTCACAGCAAGTTTATCTATCACAATAACAGAATTGAGTGCATGTTGTTGGAGTGTGTAGGCAACTCATGTATAGCAATATAAGCTTGGAAATAAATGTGTTTTTCTTGCAGCAAAAGTTACTGACCAGCTTTAAAATCTTGACCAACAGTAAAGCATTTGCACGAAATATGAAGACACTAACAAATATGATAAGAATCGTCAATTTTACTTAGCAATTGCAATTTACATCTAACCTGAAATTTTATGTTCTTTCATGTATGTTGCAAGACATGTCAAAAAACTTTATGGAAAAAGCCGGATATAGCGCTCAACGTAATGATAGTTTTGCTAACTTTTCTCGAATTTCACGGAATCAAATAACAGTATTCGAGTACTCGTAAAGTTACTCGCTGAGTACTCGATTATTAAATTACTCGGATGGCACAGCCCTATTTTCATTCATGTTGTGGTTTACGTTATGTTACTACCCATGATGCTCTTGGTGTTAGTGAACGAAAATGGATGATTTAGCGATAGAAGTACGCGAAAATAAAGGCATTTACTACAAAGTATGCTATACCGCATTACTCATGTGCTTCGGCAATGCAAAATGTTGCACATTTACATCTGTGGGCTTTTGAAAGTTACAAATAAACCCTTAGCAACCTAAACTACTTCTGTCCGAGAACTGAAAGTGTGTGGGGATAATGTCGTTGGATGTGCTAAATAACCATGCCGGTTTCTGGATAGAGATGTTTTTCATAATGTTGTCTGTGCATGCCGTGCATCAACACACTGATATTCTGTGAAATTTACGGTGGGCAGGTCTGACCTTATAAGAGTGACCACTGACAAGTAACCCTGTCGGCTATGATGAAGAAAACCACTATTAGAAGTAAAAAAATACCAGCAAAAAAGCTATTGGTCACATTCTGAGATATGACTTGATGTCACATGACAACGGAGCGTTAGCGTATTTTCCGGAATGCGGAATTTTGAAAACGTGTACTTTGCGTACTTGTCGCTGCGGAACGTTTCGCAAATTACACCTTTCTGATTTTCCGCAATCCGCAAAATTCGAATAATTAAGCCACAACAAACGCATCATACACAGTTTAACTTGCGCAACGGACGCTATGTGTACACTGCACAGTGCAGTAAATGCACCAAATTACGACTTTTTCGCCCCTTTGCCGTTTCGCCCCCTGGCTTTTTCACCCCTGGCTCTTTCGCCTCTTTTTTGCCCCTGGCTTCCTCACTCTCTGGCTCTTTCACCCCATGGCTGATTCGCCCCCTGGCGCGTTTGTCCTCTGGCTTGTTCGCCCCCTGGCTTGTTCACCCTCTGACTGATTTGCCCTCTCACCCTGGACATTCGCCCCCTGCCCACCCCCGTTGAATATACCGGTGATTTGTTATTGAGGCTTGTGTTTCAGTTTACAGAAAGGTAACAAGTAAGCGTATCATCACACCACTGATTAATAGTTACTTCAGTTAACATTATACGTGACAAAAAACTGCACAGTAAGTGATTACAGCTCACCAAGTCAGTCGGTAAAGAAACGGCATCGAATAACGGGCCCAAATTCTTACAGGTATACTTGGGTCTAAGCCTAATAACCGCTTGACGAATGCCTAGATCTATAGACAGCATCAGACATCAGTGCAGACATTCTAAGGCGAAAAAGCGTACTAAAAAGCAAAAGGTGTCTCTGACTCACTGTATAATAAAATACATGTATAGGTCTAATGACTTTATTTCATAATTGAATAAAGTATTAAACATTCACACAATCATTTATTCTCATCATCATGCATAAACTGTCTAGGCCTAAAGACAAATATTACGTATAAATCTCGATGTCGAATTACCTTTATTTAATCAGGGTGAATCGTCCAAGGTGAGGGGGCGAATCAGCCTGGGGGCGAACCGGCAAAGGGGCGAAAAAGCCAGACACCAACACACCAGCTGCAGTGCAAGGGACAATGCATGCAACGCAACCAACGTGTGATTTGATTGACTTTCATTTCTTTTCTGCAAACAAGCCATAACTTTCTCACTCAGTTTTTATGTTTAGTTTCAAAGTATCTCGAGACACATCAGACGTTAGGTTCAAACTGTCTTAGGTCTGAAGTGTCTGGTAAAAACTCTGGCCCATAACCTAAGCCCTTAACCTTAATCTTAAGGCACAGCTGGGAGTTGAGGAGCTGTGAAGATTTGTCATCTGTAGACTATAGATTTATGTAGGAAGGAACTTAAAGCTTTAAGACTGTCAAACTTTTTTTTAACTCTCGAGCTGCTTCCATGTTTGGTTTGTCTGAGATTCTGTGAAAGCATTTCATTCTCGATGAATATATACTTGTCAGTATGTTTGACTTAACTTGCACTATGACGTGTTGCAGGCACAAGTGACCAATGTTGGCAGTGGTGATGTAACGGTTGCCTTCGAAAGCAGGTAGGACCTATTGTTATGATTTTTGCATTATTTTTGAAATATTTTGTTTTTGATGGCATTGGGGGATTGAAAGCAGAGGTTTAGATAGTGGTCTTAAGCCTGGTTGAGTGCAATTTCTGTACATCTCTTTTGTTAGTTTGTGCATTTTTCTGCTAAATTTTTTTATGAAAAGAAACGTATCAAATAATTGGGTCTGTGTAGAGTTCTCAGTGTTGTACCAGTTATGTGCACAATCTTATATACTTAGCCTAGCAATGGAAAACACGTAATAATGCAATCCAGCTGGCCATTCAGGATAGAAAATAAAATGTAGCAGTGCAAATTTATATCTGTTCTAATGTCTATTGATTACTAGACAGTTGTGTCTTTGTGATACCTAGCATTGTGGCTGATATGTTTGTTTATGCTTGTGTAACAGCAATCGGCCAGAGAAGCGGTTTGCCTTCAAAGATGCACGTTTGCCTCTGAAGCCAGCTGCTGGTAGAAGCCTTGAGTTCAAGGAGGGCGAAAATGTTGAGGCATGTTCTGCTTGTATTCTTACACAGACCAATACAGGGTGTCTAGAGATCCGAGAAAGTCATGGAGTGCTAAATCATGCAAACTTTATAGCCCTGGAGTGTCATGGAATCAGGCCTAGGTGCTGTAAAGTCATGGAAAATGAAGTAATTGGTTGTCGTATTTTAGACCCGTGTGTATATTTTTGATCGTTGCATACATTGTCTGCCATTGTATTGGGCATGGCGATGCTGTGGGCTGGAATTTAGTACTGATTTGTAGTAATAATAGCAGCTGTTTAACTACTGATAGATTATTGTTATGATAGCCTAGCAGCTTTTTTCTTGACAGTCTTGTAATCAGTATATATGGTGATTTGAGAGACATGCGGGAGAGTAACACAGAGAGTCGTTTCAGTCATTGTGTCAGCTCGGAATGACTTAAGTAGAGCTGTTGACGTGCTAATGATGTGTCAACATTTTTTTTGGTAACAGTCAAACCAACAGGTTGTTGGTTCCACCATAAAAAGGTGACTGCACCCAGTTCTTGGACAAGACTTGCAATTTTCTCAGGACCTGGAAAGTTTTTGAAAACCAAACGTAGTCTAGAAAGCTTTGGAATTTGATGGAAGAAGGTCTTGAAAGTCCTTGAATTTCTGTTTTTAGAATTATCGTGACTGTGATGTGAAAATCACTTTCATATGATCCCAGAACTGTTTAGCATGATGTGGTAAAATTTTCCGGGAATGGAATAGGTCCCGAAAAAGTACTTGAAAGGTTTTGATAAGTCCTTGAATTTTTTTGCCATTAAACACCGGCCTGTCTGCTAGGTAAATGGTAAACTGTGTTTGTTGTTTTCAGGTGTGTCATCGTATTGAGGAAGATAAGTTAGTTGCCGACGCGGGTGAAAATGATGAAGAGGATTTTGTAGATATGGATTATATTCGTGCTATTCACTCAAGTCATAATAACCTATGTGCTGTAGGTGTGTCATCGTATTGAGGAAGACGATGCCATGGGTTGGTTGCCGGCTCGTGTAAAGATGATGAAGGGAGAATTTGTGGTCATTGATTATGTCCACCCTACGTACTCAGTCACCGACATTGTCAACGTTGACCTCGTCCGATTGCCCAGTAAAAAGTGAGTGTATCGTGTCAGTAATGAAATCTATTTTAGTCCCTTGCCACTTGAAAGGTTTCTGACAATCTTTTCTGTCAGCTGCTTTTATCTTTTTATTTTCTCCCATTTTTTGCTTGTGATTGATACATGGTTCCTGCGGTCAGGGGAAGTCAGGAAAAGCTCAGAGGGTCAGGGAAAGTCAGGGAATTTAAAAGTACCAGGGTGCAAAAGTTAAAAAAGATGCAAAAAAATTTGACAATTTTTCCTGCTCGTTTTGCTTACAAATTATTTGTACCCCCATTTTAAAATTTGTTCCACCACCCTTGTTTCTAGTGTGATTGCTAGCGATTGAAAACTGACGTTGGTATTTCGCATTAACAAATTAGTCAGGGAAAACGATTCATTTTGTCCTGGAATGTCAGGAAAAATGAATTTTGCAGGGTAGTAGGAACCATGTTGATATGACTTTGTATTAGAAGGAGCTTTTGTCATGCTGCTTATTTGTCCAACGTTCTGTTTGTTGTTGTGTCATAACGGTGATTCGTGTCACAATGTGTGTCTTAAGTAATTTAGTATAATTTAGTGATTTTGTATGAAAGCCTGGGTTGACATAATGCACACCAACCCTTTACTTTAGGCAGATGGCTGAATAATGTGTAAACACTGGTTCTGCATTTGCAGTCAGGCCTCCACCCTGGGGGAGCTTAGAGTGCTACAGATTACCATTATTAGAATTACTTTGTGTCTGTCCAGTGCAGTGTATAACATTGCTCAGAGTATAAAATCACTTGAGCGATACCCACGATACTTTGCCACATGATGGGCTTTAAGGTGGGCATGATCACTTGTATAAATTTTTGGGGCCTGCACCCCAGAAATTCGGGGGGCCAAAAAGTCGAAAATTTGGCCTGATTTCGGACAACTTTACACTTTGATTGCAAATGTTTTAGTAACGTATCAAGATATGAAAAATCGGGAACAAACTTGATCGTCATCTTCATCTATTCCTGCTGGGTTCAGCAAAAAAATTTGGTGAACTTTGGTTAACAAACAGAAAAGTTACAAGTGGATGTTGACCCACCCAAGTTCAAAATTCGGCACAATTTCGTGCATGTTTAAACTTTTACCGCGATTATCTGGAGCATATCGACATGCCGAAAATCAATAATGAACTTGATCGAATGCCATTCCTCTTGCGCTGAAGCAAAAAAATTTGGTGAACTTTGGTCCATTAACAAAAAAGTTACAGGCGCTGATGTTGACCCGCCCTAAGTCGACAATGTGCGTTCTGCGTATGCTAC